>Ga0210059_1015690_pt1 | contig 11024 bp, 4 predicted proteins | sample Ectturendosymbi2_FD_188042 | JGI IMG/M metagenome (GOLD analysis project Ga0210059, IMG submission 188042) | Ecteinascidia turbinata endosymbiont from Florida, USA - Sample 2 (SPAdes) (version 2) | ecosystem: Host-associated > Tunicates > Ascidians > Unclassified | place: Key West, Florida... | reverse complement strand
TAGGTCACTACTTATTTTCTCCATGTATATGTTTTTATTCTGCGCTAGGATTGCGACTCCTGATTCGGCTTGCTGTTTAATACTGGAGTGGAAAAAGGCCTGCCCTCTAGTCCACTCCCTTTGCCAATGATGTTCTGTAACTACTTTGCTATGCGTTTCTTGGATTAAAATTATTTCCGCCTGAACGGTGTTCAAATATTCAAAGACGGGCCCAGAGCTGGGCTGCTACGACACTATTCATACCTATTTGTAATTGTTTGGTGTGCAGCTCCATATTTAGATAAAATTGTTTGGAATTATGCCATTATTTGCTTAGTAGTTGCTAAATGAATGTGGTTTTATCACAGATGGGAGAGATCAATGAATTGCTGAAAAAATTCCTTTTTGGACTTACTACATTTGTTTTGTTGTTTACTCAAGCAGTGCCCAGAATCTACCCGCATACCCCATTATTAAGTGAAGAATTTGGTGCTTAGAAGAAAAGTGGAATTGATTTAGTAGTTAATTACCAAACTTCAGGTGTGGTCTGGGGCATTACGAAGGGGGAACAAGTGCCCGGGCGTCGAATCACTGTGGGAGGACGCCAAAAAGTCCCCACAATGCCACAAATATTTTCTTCAATACAGTAGATTTACTTCCGAAAGACATCAGGTTCGAACATGGGGTCGCCAAACTTGTTTCGTGCCCCGGGCGCCATCTAACCTCGTTACTACCCTGGGTGTGGTGGGTCTTACAAGAAATCATAAGCCTACCTTACCCAGTCACAAGTCATTGGTGGTTATCAATTTTAGATAGGATATATTACATGAAAACGTGATATTCTATTTCAAAATCATTTACCTAATCGAAGCTCATTACCTCACCGGACAAATATTTTCTCTTTTTTGGAATAACGTACATGCGTTTTTTGGAACCAATTATTGCATACCCAAGCGGTGGCTCATGGACCCCCTTCAGTTAAGTTTTGCCCCCCCTGGCTCAAACCTCTAGTTACGCCACTGGATACGATGACCTGGTTACACGCACGAAGACGACTGGTTGCTGTTTGCGGGCGCTCATGTGACACGATCAATTCTATGATTCGACGTTGTTCCGATACTGAACGTTTTAAGCTGCGTTGCTCTGGCTTCATATTCATGTGTGTCGAGGATTTGTTGTGTATCTGAACATAATAAAAGAAATCAATTAAAGTTCGACTCATAGGCGTACGGGAAGACATTTTACTGGGGGGGTGCGGAAAAAATGTGCCCTGAAAATAACAAGTTGCCCTAAAAACAAACAATTTGTCCTGAAACCAACTTTTTTAGTTTAATGCGAATGGGGCCTGAAACCTCTCGTAAATCTGTTCTATACAGTTGAATTCGTTTATAACGGCTTCGTCTGTAACGTTACATTTTGTTCGGTTCCGATAGCATCTTTTTCATGCATTTCAATTCGCTTGTAACGTCACTTCGGCAACAACGTTCTTTATGCAATCGCTTAGAGGTGCTCTTATAGGCAAATTCTGTAGTTACCTTGCTAATTAACTCACAGGGTTGATGTTCCTTGCATGTTGTGTTCTCCCCGACAGGAAACGCCTTTGCTGATGCAAATGTATACACGACATCAATGGCGCAACGCAAAGGTTAAAAGCGACGGTTCCGGATCGAAGGGTCAGACTCCCTGCACTTGTCTGTGTTATCGTTGCTGTGCACTTGAACAAGGCACTTGAAGACGCGCACGGCGTCCGTGCGTCCCGCTTCTCTTAGAGATTGTGAAACACGCACTCAAAATGCTTGTGCCAGCGTGCCTATACGTATTGTATCGTATTCGTATACTGTGATTGTACCATGTGCAGTACTGTACGATATTCCTATAAATGTAGCCTATAAAACACTTTCCAAGTACTTTATACAAGCATTGCCACTTGCAACACCGGTCCATATTACACAAACCGCCACCAAGGTTGGTCCAAATTACACACTGCATTCACGAAACTAACTTCAAAATTTCCCTACCTTAGCCAGTCAGCTAAAATTTGATGTTAAGATTAATGCTACAACGGATAACAGACGAGTTCTAAAAGAAGCACGAAAAATCTGGCATTAAAGAAAACGAGGACTTGGTCCAGATCAAAGTCATTATAACCAGTCACGGCTTTAGTCCCAATTACACACTACACTAGACCAAATTACACAGATCACCCCAAGTGAATATACACTCAATATACTGCATTGAAAATATTTTCACTGTTCAGGATTTTTGAGCAACTTGCGCTTGCTTTCAAAAATAGATTTTTCCCTCAAAATTTTCACTGTCTTGAATAAATTTCTTACCATTCAAGATTTTTGAGCAACTCTGCGCTTACCCTGAAAAACAGAGTTTGGCCTGAAAATTTTCACTGCATTCAATGTACTGTACTTTTTACATTCAGGATTTTTGAGCAACTTGCGCTTGCCCTGAATTTGCTGTGTTGAATATATATTTTTTACAGTGACGTGCGGTGAGGTTCGTGACTGGGGAGGCACTGTCTCTTTCAAAGCCAAATTTGCGAGTGTATGAAATGAATGGTGTAGCATAAATTCACCACTCAACTGGCTGCTTGCAGAATGACTACTGCTTATGCTTTCTATCCATATCATAATTTGTTACACACATATAGGCACAATGGCACTTCTAGATTTGAAAAAAAGTAACATATAGGAGGACCACACTGAAGTGACTTGTCTACTACTTGTTTAACGGCTTTACTGAAGAGTTGAAACAGTCTTACAACTTATGTATACGTTTAGAATGCATGCAGTGATCCAGTCGAGAGTGCAGACCATCAGTATGATCGGCAGCTGAGAGAACTTCAATGAAATATGCAAAGTAAAAGCACGACTGGCAGGTCCGGATTAAGGGGGGGGGGCAACGGAGGCAATTGCCCCCGTACCCCCGCTGTAAGGGGGCCCCCCGTGATGAAATTTATTTGTTTCAAATAAAGTACTCATTGGAAAGATTTCGTGATTCAGAAGCGATGCAAGAATACAACTCTATGTTATACTCCTATATGTTGCGTTAAGTATCAAGGACCCCAACAGCAACTGATTTCCTTACAAGTTTGACTGTCTGCCGGTTTGCGTAATCGCTATTGAATAGCCTATAAGTATTTTCGGTTTTGTTCAATGGAAATATATTTGATTTCGCTGGTGACTTTTTCCTAATCGTTCTTATGGCATGTGTATAACTCTCTACTCGTGCATCACGCCTATTGCACAAGTATCACAAAAACGTTGCTATTTGTGTGCTAAAAGCTAGTGGTTGCTGACTGCTGCTTAGTATCAATCAACGTTGCCACTGGGGTCAGTCTTGTTAACATCAGATTGTTGCCTTCTTCAACATCAGATGACGTCAAATTTTTACGCTACGGTTTCACACAAGCTAAATGCTTCTATTGACAAACCTAACAAAGCGTGAGTGCCCTCGTTGAATGCGAAAGAGAGCGAAATATCGCCACTAAATGGAAAGTCGTTTATAATTTACGCAAAATGTTAGTCTCACGAAGAGAGTTTCTTTAGTTCGAAACGATAACCAAACACACACTAAGGTCAGTGGCTTAGCTGATAGCGGGGAAAAGGGCGTCCCTCACCCCTGGCAAGCTAAATGTAAAAACTGGGCTCCCTCCAGTTAACATTTTGATGTTTAGTATTTAGGTTGTTATTTTTTGCGTTTTTCGGGGTGTTTTCGTTTTATTATCTAGTACAGACATCCACAACATCCAGAGATTCACTAACTTTCTTAAAGTTTTTTTCTGAGTTTTGGCTAATTGGCCTCCTACAGTGACCAGTGGCCCCTTTCAGCTAAGCTTTCAACCCTGGATCAAACCTCTAGTTACGCCACTGATGAGGGTGAGAGATTGACGAAAGAAACTTAAAAGTCATGAATCTAACTTGTTTTCGTCCTAAAATGAGGGGAAATGTGGAAAAAAACAAGAACCCAGTTAACATCAGATTTGTCGCCAGAACATCAGAAATTTATCTGAGAACATCGCATCTGATGTTATGTTAAAAAATCAGAAGTGGCAACCCTTGTATCAATGATCCCGAACTTCTGGTACAGTCTCGAGGTCGCAGCAACCGAACTGCAGCTTTGCTCCGTCGTAAAGGGTAACGTGTGGTGGAAACGCACTTTTTTCCGATGGCTACTATCGTTGTGTTGCATCACAAACACATGAAGCTATTCAAGCCATTTACACCACATGTTATTGCGTGGTCCGTCAGAAAACGCTTCAATCAATCGATTCGTAGAACGAAAGAGCAGAAAACGAGATTGCAGCGTTTAGTTAGCGCGATGCCAAAATCTGTAATGCCATCAGGACATCAGGAGCGATGAAAAGCGCAAAGCTTCTAAGAATAAAAAGCGTAAGGATCTGGCAGTGTTAGCTAAAACGGCGTGACTGAATCGCTTTTTCTAGCAAAACTTTCAAGCAGCAACGATAATGTAGTGGCGCTAACCAGAGCACCTGAAAATTAAGGTGAAAATCGAGACATTAGCTTGGAAACAAGTTCACACTCAGCCTGGCTGGTCAAATTCACATGTTCTTTTTGATGTGTTTTTGTTTGTAATCTCTGGTTTCTGCTTATGGTTTGGGTGAATATTGTTTCTTGCCTAGTATCTCTCTAGCATGTGAAATATTTTTTCTTAGTAAAAATACACTCTAGTATTTATATCATAAAATCTCTTCTCGCAGCTAACTGTATGTGAATTTGAGTAAGCACATTCCCGACTACCGGAAAAAACAAACGGAAACCTTGCTAATCAGCGAAAATACAACTCTTACAAATGATGATGTCATGAATTACGTCATAGGGCACCTCCAGTAAAAATTGCCCCGGGCCCCCCTAACCTTTAATCCGGCTCTGACGACTGCGCGAAGTGCTGCAGATCACGAGTGCGCAACAACACGCACCAATTGACTTCATCCTCCCCTGCCTAAAATTAAATCGCACTGGCGAAGGAAGCACAAAACACAAAAAGCGACAGACTCAATACAAGGATACGATGCGGCCACAACAAGCAATCAGAACCAACACGGAGCACATTTGCACGACTACATTCATCCGTAGGCGTATCTTGAGGGGTATGTCAACACGTCTGCACACAGCGCGGCAGGTTAACGTCCCGCACTAGTGCGCAGCAACACGAACCAATTTTCTTCACAAACTGACTAAATAGTACTGGCTATATGCCATGTAAAATATGCAAACATGAATAAATGGAAACAGAAAGGACAACTAAAAAATATAGCAGCGGCTCGTCTGTCATTACTCACATCATCATCAAATCCCAAGAACGCTTCCTTCACTTCACAAACCACCTCTCTTTTAGCCACATAATGACAGAGATCTGAGTTTTGTTTGTGACATCCGTTGACTCGGCTACTTCTGCAGCAACAAATGGGGCTGCACTTATCTCCTTTATATCATATCTAACCACATCACCTATTGCTGCAATTAAATCATTCTGAATTATGTTTGAGAAGCCAGAAAACGCAGCAGTTGTCTCTAAATGTCTAGCTAATCTGTCATCTTTCGCAGCAAGAGTGTGTAAAAGATCTACATAGTTGCCACGATTAGAGGAAATCGAACTCTCATCGTTACTACAAAATGCTAATTGCTGTTTGGCTGGGAATCAATTTACATTAATGAGGTCTTTCAAAATCTCTCGGTTTTCCCTTACTTACCATTGTGAAGCTGATATTTGGTCTCCGCTGTTCGTTCAAAGTCAAAGTATATATCATTGCGCTTCCAAAAGTATTCAAAGCAATTTTGGTTTTGAATGTTATTTTTTGACCTGGCATTAAGCTGCTTGGAATTTTCATTTTCAGCCAAACACGATCGTCATTGTGTAATCACCTAAATATCGAGTGGTATTCTATGCAGGCTTCTTGGTAGATTTTTCATGTCACAAAATCCTGTTGTAGTCCACACATTTTCACAGCAAGTTTTCCCAACGCGACTTGTCGGTCACGCCAGTGATGCCATATCACTAGGATAGAATTGCCTAACTATGTCGTAACAATGGAACTTTTTGATTGAGGCAAAGATATTGGCTGCCTCCCTTCGCCGCCCTACCACTGTAGCTGCATGTCTGACCAGCTACTGATGTGACATAACGCTGCATATTCAGTATATTGTGCACAACGTCAAGTAAGTGCCAGTCTATGTAATGCGAGGGCATGTAGTAGAAGGATTGCATATATTAAAAGTGCATAAAAAGATTACACTGTTACTGATATCAAGATTACAGAGGTGACGTATGGGTGATTGCACGGCAAGCGCTCACCACCACAGTTTGTGACAAACTGCTCAATGCGAAAGCCACCCGGTGAGAGGAGCACAAGCAGTCGCTGCCTCCCTTCGTGACTATCCCCTGACTTGAAGAAGAAATACGCAAATTCAGATGCATTGACTATGAAAATGATTGGAATCATACAATAATTGCACCTTTTCAAAGTGAAAGGACATATTTTTATTCAATTTCTTATTATGGATCCCTAATTCGTTTTGCACGTTTCATGATTATGCTAGGGGAGGAACTCCCTTCCTTTCCGCCCCTGACGGTCCGTCACTGATTTTTTATCATTCAGATTTTTGAACAACTTTCTTGCTCTTTAAAACAGCGTTGCCATGAAATTTTTTACTGTGTTGAAATATTTTTTATCTTTCAGGACTTTTGAGCAACTTGTGGCTTGCCCTGAAAAGTAGAGTGTGCCCTGAATTAATTGTATTGAGTTTATATATTTTTAATCATTCAGAATTTTGAACAACTTGCCCATGCCCTGAAAAATAAAGTTTGCCTTAAAATTTTTCACTGCTTTGAAATATTTTTATCTTTCAGGATTTTGGAAAAGCTTGCGCTTGCCCTGAAAACAAAGTTTTCATGAATTTTTTCGCTGTATTTAATAAACTTTTTACATTCAGGATGTTTGAGCAACTTTTGCTTGCCCTGAAAAAAAGAGCGTGCCCTGAATTCATTGATTGAATGTATTTTTTATCCTTCAGAATTTTTAACAACTTGCACTTGCCCTGAAAAACAGAGTTTGCCCTGAAAATTTTCACTGCATTGAATATAGTTTTCACATTCAGGATTTTTGAGCAACTTGTGCTTGCCCTGAAAAACAGAGTGTGCCCTGAATTCACTGTATTGAATATATATATTTTACCATTCATTATTTTAAACAACCTGCGCTTGCCCTGAAAAACAGGATTTGCCCTGAAATTTTTTACTGTACTGAAATATTTTTTATCTTTCAGGATTTTTGAGCAAAACAGAGTTTGCCCTGAATTTTTCAAGCCGGGGGGGCGGCCGCCCCCCCTCGCTCCCCGCCTCGTACACCACTGGTTCGAGTGTTACTGGACCGTTATTAACGGACACGTGTTGTGAGCTTTTACTGCATTCGCCTTGCTTTGGCTTGGTAATCTCAGAACGTCAGGCCGTTTAGCTGGGGACTGATTCGCGTCCGTACAACTAGGTTGACCCTTGAACTTGTTGAGAGCGTCCTCAACACCGTACGCTGCAAAAAAACTCCTCAGAACCCATCGGGTCTGTACTACGCTGCGCAAGAGGCTGGACAGGCGAATCTACCGTTTTTCATGTCATTGGTGTGACCCGACCCGTGTCAAGCGAAATTTCTGACCTAATTATTGCTTGTCAGTTATTTTGCTAGTCAGAGAAAAGGAATAAAGTTTGACGATGTCAGTTTTGATGTGTGTTGTGTAAATTAAAACTTTTTGAGTAGATATCAGATGCCCACAACAAGCTATAATGCGGGAATAGATATAATCACAGAAAAATATTGGACTTGGCCTTAGACTTCAATTAATTTTCTTTTTCAAACCCTGGCCCAAACGCTAACCCGACACACGTACGTAAACACCAAACCATCAGCCCTAATCACCAGTTTTCTCAAAGTGTGTGATATGTAGAAAATTACTCTGTGCATGCGAACATGGCGTGAAGTCAGGATTTTCGCAAGTCAGAAATTTCACTTACCACCGGGAATCTAACCTGTCAGATTTAGTGCTGTGCGCTACAATGGGTGAGAAGCACGTGACGCAAACATAAACTAAAAGTATGTAAACTGACACAATTCCAATTCGTGCTAAATAAGGTTTGGAAATCTGTCTTATGTCTTATGAAAGAAGTCGGATTATTAAGCTGCTTGGAATTTTCATTTTCAGCCAAACACGATCGTCATTGTGTAATCACCTAAATATCGAGTGGTATTCTATGCAGGATATCAAATTGCACAAAAATGAAGAAAAATAGGTCAATGACAAATGTTTTGAAATTTGATAGATTAGAAAGAAAAGTAGTGGATAGGAACAAGCCACTCGTTCAAGTAGAAGTACGTATATATTAGTGGCTTAATCAAAAAACTACGTTTCATTCAAAGTTCAAGGTAAACGTCAGACATAGAAAAAGTTGCTTATTTGATGTGATGTCAAAATGTCAAGTATAAAATAAGTTTTAGTTGTTTCGATTTTTTTTCAAATAAATACGCGTTTTTAATCGAACAAACAATGCAATACAAATAAAAGTACAAAAATAGACTTTTGCCAAATCACGAAAGCTCGACAGCCTTTCATCACTACTTCTAAAAATACGTTCTCCCCATTTCCACTGGAATTAAATCACTGCACGATTCAAAATCTCTGATTCATGCGTCCGCATGACTCAGCGAGCATTACCAGATAAGGTAGTAATTTTTGGAGCAGATATATTTGGTGGAATCATGCATTTTGCTGAAATAAGATTTTGTGAATTTTAAGCTCGAAACTGTTTTCGCTGTGAAACGTTTGTTGGATGTTTTTCCTCAAAATTACAAAATTTTACAAAGCCTTAAACAAAATTACAAAGCCTTGAACACGCCACCAACAGCTATTGACAGACATGAGCAACCGCACGTCCAAATAAGCCTAATATTGTCATAGGCAACAAATATTTAGAAAACAATGTGAAAAGCAAAATAATCAGTAGAATTTATTGCAGTACGTCTTTCTATAGTGCTACCCGAGGTACTGGCATTAAGATCAGGTTTGTCTATTTGCATGCTGATTTGTGTAAAATCTTTTTGGTAACCCATCACAATGACCATCATTTAATAAAATTTCAAGTATTTGCAATTCGGTCACATGTGACGAAACAAAAAAATCCTCAGGTTTGCAGCTACGATTTGTCACAGGAGGGCAACTTATCACAAGTGCAAAAGGAGGACGACTTATTGCAAGTGGTATAGGAGGACAACATATGACATGTGCAACAGGAGACAAACGTTTTTGTGCTTTCTTGCTCAGCGATGGAAATTTGTGTTGTTGCCCAAATTCGTTGGGCTAGAAATGAGTGCGAACACAAACGTATTCCCAGTTGACAATGTACACCTGGTTCTCAGCCAGGATTATATACCGCACTAGGCGAGTGGTGCAATTGCAATGGGTCACGGAGCAATTTTAATGTCTTAAAATCGGAAAGCGGTTTCAATTTTCTGGGTTGGAATCTGACGTTACGAGAATGAACAAGAATTTGGTTGCATGCAAGATGAATTTTGTTGAGTTTTTGACAGAAGGTTCAGATTTGTTAAACTATGGAGTTTAGATTTGGTTTTTATATCTCAAAGTTAATTTGTTCCGGCAGTACAATAAATGTGCCCATTGAGATTGGCAAATGTAACCCTAGGGGTACATGCAACCCCTGGACTAAACTAATGTGAGCTTTAGTTGTGGGTTGCAAATTAGACTGGGTGCTTGTTCAAAGATACGATTGGTGATTCATTACAGTTACACAACAAAAAAATAATATCAGTTATTAAAATCATGGACGGTGTGGATTGGCAAAAGGATATCATTTAACCATTCCATCGAGCACAAATCAACGAGACTCCAGATTTATCATCTTATTTTGACTAATTACATGGGGATTTTACACAAAAAAAGTACAATGGGCGTTGTGTTGAAAAATTTTGGTATTCAGTATCGCAAACTAACTAGAATGAAAAAGTAAAAACCTGCTGCGAATGCAAGCATTGTATTATAGGATTTTTAAAATTCTTTTCAAAGCAGAAAGTAACCTTTTAATTAATTAGATGAAGCAGTATTCACCAGTGAAACGTTTTTACGCTGGTGTAGCTGTTATCTGCAAAATACAAAGATTAGACTTTTCATGCTCCTACTCGACAAAAAGTGAATGCCAAACTTTGACGTCATGATGAGGTTTGTTGACCATTTGTGCTTACTGCATGTCAAACAGTTTTTGAGCAGTTAATGTTGCCTACGTTTTAGAAAATTAAAAAGTACAACTCTGACGCTTCAAAAGATGTAACGGACCCAATGAGGCAAAAGGAAGCCAAATAATCCTTGCTTGTTATCTACTGCAGCGTGACATAAGGGAGCGGAAGTGGTGGTGAAATGTGAAAAAAAATTGCAATGCAACCACTTAAATAACCCTCAGGTGCGGCGAGGCTTCCCTGGAAATCATTTTCCCCTCACGGTAAATCCGATAAACCGATTATGACGGTAGCTTCCGTCGTCTGTGCACTATACCAGACAACCACAAAACAGCAGCAAATCCCTGGCGAGTTTGTCATCATTGCAGAAAAGAGAAACTTGACATTTAAATCTTAAGTCGATCTTGACGAATAAACTATTCTCTCTCTAATGTTTATGCTGCACGTTTTGCTGACCGCAGCTTGTGGTCATCCACCAAGACAAGGACAATGTTTGATCTGCTGCACAGTTTTTTTTAAAAGGCGTGCCGTGCAAGACGTTGCACTCCTGCTAGTTTGAAGAATGTCTTTTGAGGAATGGATCTTGTGAAAAAAGAAAAACCCAACAAAATGAAAGAAAGCTTTTCCCATGTTACTACAAAGCAAGCACGCTTCTTAATTTTGTTCATTTTGGTTGCTTTGTGTGTTTAGCCCATATTTAAAAAATCCGTAAGTTCCTTTCACGTTGCTTCGTATTAGTAGGCCTACACAAGAAATGCGGTAGACGTGTACAGTTGCA
>Ga0210059_1015689_pt1 | contig 11024 bp, 6 predicted proteins | sample Ectturendosymbi2_FD_188042 | JGI IMG/M metagenome (GOLD analysis project Ga0210059, IMG submission 188042) | Ecteinascidia turbinata endosymbiont from Florida, USA - Sample 2 (SPAdes) (version 2) | ecosystem: Host-associated > Tunicates > Ascidians > Unclassified | place: Key West, Florida... | reverse complement strand
TGCCTACATCAGCCGGCACAGCCATCACACACTTTTTAAGGTGTTCAGCTTAGCTGCCATTGTGCATTTCGGATTACTTTCGCCACCATGCACGTTTCCAGGCATTCAAATCATACGACACTCTGCACATCGCTTTTTTTTGCACTTTCTTCGACTGCCGGCTGCCTTCTCTCTGGGTTACGTCAGCCGTCACATCCAGCCCGCATTTTTAGCAGTATTTTGCTGGATCCGTTTTATTTACTGCCGGCTAACGTAACTTTGGTGAGTTAGTCTACCTTACTGCTTTAGGCACCATGCAGGCAGCCTACCTCTATTTAGTTAATTTAATTTCTCACATAGCATAGCCTAATGCAACAGGTCTGGAACTAGAGTAAAACACAGTTGGTCATTTGACTAAGGCTGAATTTACACATGGTATCGGTGTTAGGGTGCATAACAAACTTGAACCCATCAACAAGAGTCAAGTCTGATGTAACTTTGCCCAGATAAAATAATACGAAGAGTTTTCTATATAGGCCTATATATCAAAACAAAAAAGTGACAGATTGAAGACAACGTTATGCTACACGTAATGCGGAAATTTTATATCTTACATTAAAAATCTGCAGTCTACCATCGAACAAATCTTTGCTGTACGGTTTGTCGACGCAAATCCCGTAACAAGTCTCATTTGTTCAAAACATTTTATCATATCCACGCAGCTGGCAAAACTTTGTCTTGCCTGGATAGGAAGTAGGAACACAGGCTTCCTAGACAAGAATCCGATCACTGACAACACCGGCTGTCCGGCTTACTTAAACCAGTTTTAAGTAAGGCGGAAGCCGGTCGAAACCGAGAAAATTCACCCGGATACGGGCAAAGGAGCCTGTGTGAAGACTGCCGTTGGCCATAAGCCGGATCATAAGCCGTTACCGGTTTCTGTGTGAACCCGCGTTAACCCTGTTTCAAGGGCGTTTTTCATAAGAGAATCAACATCCTTGATTGAGTTTGTTTTTTTTTCATTTTATTTCGACAAGAGCAGAAAATCCTTGCTCGAAAAGGTAGGTTGTTAGCATGCGATCAAAAACGTAAATCGCTTATTGGGTGAGATTTCGGTATTCAGGAATGCTGAGAAGTGATCCGCAAAACTCTGCTAAGAAAGTGACATTTACAGCGTAAAAATCGATTACATTTTACGCTTTAACAGCGCTAAATTTTAGTGCAATGGCAGGGTTGCACAGGTTTTCGAACATGTTTAAAAGGGCGAAGCAATACAAAAAAGGGTGACAACCACTGGCATATCCATCGCCAGTTCAACAGCATTGGGGGTGCGGCTTGAAGCGTATTTGGGGGGCTTCGTAGTAGCATAAAATTAACCGAAAAATGACTTTATCGGGGAAACTAGAGCTTGAGTTCAGAGGTATTGATTGTGAATTTGGGGACTCAGCCCGTCTGCTTCCACTTCTGTTGAACGGTGTCACAACCAGTGGCGGATATTTCAGGTGTTCAGTGAACACCTGGAATTGAAGAAAAAAAACTAGAAAATCGGTTTTAGGGCATTTGTTAGCGATTAATGCGAAGAACTGCCTTTATTTGTATTGTTTTCTCATGCAGCGGATATATCTCTTCACACGGCCGAACGATTTTTGCTTGTCTGCTCAAGCATGACTGCAGGTTGTTCATGAGCAACAAGCGAAGTTAAATAAATATACAAAGAAAAGAAAAAAGCCAGTGGAGCCAAACTACAGCAACAAGGTTGTTCACCTTGCTTGGTGAACAACTTGTTTACGGCATGCGTTGTTTTACTAGCATTGCCGCTGTACAGCAGAAGCAAGGTGTGCAGCAGACTGGATTCCTTGTAGTGGACTTGTACAGATGGGTTTCGCCTCAGGTTGAAATAGCCTCCTTTGGCTAGGTAGGTGATGTGGTTTGTCTGTGTGATGATTACTGTAACAGTTTGGACGATTTTTAAAATAAGCACGCTCTAACTAAGCTGAATAATACTGACTTTTGGTAGTGGTGAGCCTAGGCTCACGTGCAAAGTAGCCTAACGCTAAAATGTGGAATGTTCATAGCAGTCGAAAAACGGACAGGCCTACTTCCTAACACGTAAGCCTGTCTAATCACAACATCGTTATCAAGACTCTTCGCAGAGCGTCAGTGTTGAGCTCTGACAGTTGGGGCTTCATGGTTTCCATTTGCGTTGAGTTCTCCTGAACATGCCTTGGCGGCTGGGAGAACGTGCTATTTGTTGCTTTGCTTACTTTTTGTCGTTGTTGCTCGTTGATTTGGCTAATTGTTGTCGAAATTTGTATGGGTTTAACGCAGTCTTCCTATTTCACGGAAGGTTTTGGGATGGTTTTACTTCCGCTGCTTCGGCTTCTTTATAACCCGTGACCAGTCGCGATCATTCATAGACCCACCGCATGGTTGTGTCAATAAATTCTTGCAAGCACATTAGCCTACACCAGGGGTTGCCAACAAGTCGATCGCGATCGACCGGTCGATCGCCGAAACTCAGCTGGTCGATCGCGCCTGATTTTGCATTGAATTGACAAGATAACTGAAAAGAACACTTTCAGACAATATCAATATTCCAGAAAGTTCATAAAATTCTCCATCAGTTGGTTGGTCACGTATATTCTTTGATGTCTTTTGTGGTGGCTGACCATTGGCTAGCAAGGCAGATGCCACGAGGTTTTGTACAATGTTTTCCTATCATTGCGTGACAATCATGATTTAGAGGGGCAAGAGCCAATTTACTTTTCATCTGTGCATCACTTACATAGGCGATGGTACACTGTATTTGTACGCACAATACTCAAATTTGGCATTTTGTACTTGCGACTTTATTACCGACTAGTCGATCGCGAGTTAGCAAGAAATTTTCTAGTCGATCCTAATCGAAGACAAGTTGGCCACCCCTGACCTACACCACTTACGCATCCTGTAGCCCACTGAACTGTTATTTGTTTGTTAAGTCACTGTACACTTGGTAGTTTGCTTTGCTTGGTTGTTCCTACTGTGGCCGTTTCCTTTCCAATGTAAAGTGGGCAGCTGGGGTGGCAATTTTGGAATTAGGTGTTCTTAATTGGTAACTTTACTGTTTGTGGGTTTTCTTTATATTCTATTTATTGTCCATGCACTTCGCAGAGCTGATGATGCCTACATGATCCTAGGCGAAATATACTCCGTAAGATCTTAGTGTCTGATTCTTTGATGAGAAAGAATTTCTTTCCACAGACAGTGTTACACGTAAGCCAGCAAGTTATTTTGATGACTCTGTCGAAAATGCTATTTACAGTATTTCTTACCAGTGAGTTCAGTTGAAAAGGTTTTGTAACGAGAAATGAAATTAATCAATTCTTGTTTGTGCCCCATGCTGTCGACGTTCTAACGTACGTGCTACGCGTGGTTTGATGATTATGATCAACTGCCAATCTGTTCAAGTGTTCGAATGCCTGGTGGTATAGGCGACAACCACCACGGCTGGTGAACCTTCACAGTTTTCGGCTGGTTGCTAGCCTGGTGAACACCCTACCAAAACGACCACCGTACGCCACTGGTCACAACATTTTTTTCATCACCTGGTCTATGTTTTTTCTTCACACCAGCAGTCCAGCCTTCCCAAACTATATAGCTTTTCAGTAAGCAAATTCATGCACTCTTATCATAACAAACTGCTTTCAAATCATTTTGATGAATATTTTGTTCCACTCAGCTCAATTCATTATCATTCTACAAGACTAGCAACCTCTAAAAACCTGTTTTTACCTAGAGTTAACTCTTCCTCAGGAAAATGTTCTCGTAACTTCATTGGCCCAAAAGTATGGTCTTCAATACCAGACGATATTAAATTTTCAACCACTTTTACCTTCAAATGGAAACTAAAAAAACACCTCCTATGTGAAAAAAATTCCCAATTATGAACTTTAGCAACATCTCCCTTGTCCAGAACAAAATACTGTGTATTCTAGTATTCTGTAACTCTGCTTATTTTTTGTGTATATTTACTTTTTCGTATTTTCTGTGTGCACATTCTATGCTTTTCTGCATGAAAGTACACTTTTTAGTTTTTTTCTGTTTTGTTTTGTTTTTCTTTGTACCTCACTAATTAGTTTTTGTAACTTTTCTACTTTTTTATTACAATTTTTTAATTTTTTTTATATTGCTAAAAATATTCTAACCACACCAGAATCCTTCACTTAAATTCGATCCGCTCATCTGTGCGGTTTCACCTGTACATCTTCTTCACCATGTTCTACGTTCATTCGTTTTTTGTGCTTGTTTTTCTTTTCATAATGCTTATTTGATGTCCAACTGTTGTTTCTCAACACTCGTCAAAAAATGATAAACGGGGTTGGTTGACTAGATGACCGCCACGGTCTTTCGCCAATCCTGTATGACACAGCGCCCCTCTTTGTTTACACTGATCAGCTATTGTGCCATTGTGTTTTCATTTGCTCTAATGTTCGCTAATGGTTGGTTTACTGCATGCGATGGCTTTTATGGTGCTTCTGCTTGTTGCCTGAGTCATATGAAACAATAAACCATTACCAGTATCGAAATGGCGAAACACTAACACTTGACTGAAAATCTCTCTTTGTGTGGCGTTAAATGTATTTTAGGGCAAGGTGCTTTCAGGCACAGTGTGAGTCTATTATGCGATCATTTTTCATTATAACCAGTGGAGCTTCCTAATATGGCAACGATATCATAGCAAATGCCTTTCATTCATGGTGTTTTTGAATCATTGCAAGAACTACTGCATGTTCTCCTTGTATATGTAACCGCACACAGTGGCGTACCTAGGGTTTCCCGCGTCCGGGGACAAAGTCTGTTTGTGCGCCCCCACCTAGCCCGTTCATGGCATCATAGATGCAAAGAGTGAGTTAGGAGTAAAGGGGCGTCAAAATCTAACTCGGGCTCCGCATATAGTTGTTTCTATGCCCGCATGAAAACTTCATATGACTGTGACGTCAGGACCTTTGAAACTTGTAAATCATTACTATCGTAGAATTAAGAATTTACTCGTTTCGCTTGAAGCTATTTCCACTTTAAAATTTTCGTCACGATTGAACATTCAAATTGTATTGCGACATTCCAAATTGTGGTAATACATTCGAATTGTAGCAACTAATGAAAGAAAATACAAAAACTGGGCAAAAAATTCCGTAATCATCCACAAAAATCTGCGTGAACTTTAATGACGGAATTTTTTGGTCACAAAATTCTTCTGACAACACAGCATAAAAGTGGCCACAGTTGCATCTTATTTTCTAAAGCACTGGTTTGTCTGAGAATTTTGAAGACCCGACTCCGGTGTACCCTCTTATTCTCTTCTTTCGTCACGTCTGGTAACAATCACCGCTGGTGCAAGCTGTAGGGGATTCTGAAGCATGCGCTCTCAGAGGTTTGAGTTTTAAAACGTGATAAAGTACCGACTAAGGGCAGACTCATGAATACACAAAAAAGAAGGACAGACAGAAGTAAGCATATGAAAAACTGATGACAAATGATTTTAATTCATACAAAACTATATAGACAAATACAAAATCGCAAAATCTTAAAATATTTCCTTGAATATAACACCTTGAGAAATTGACAGAAAAATAAAAGACATACCGCAAATTAATACTTTATTTGTAATTATATAACGTCGAAGGCAGCATTTTCTTGCCTTTGCTGCAACTTTACCGATTTTTTCGTCAAAAAACTGATATAATTTAAATGTGTCACATGCATTAACCTAGGAAATATTTAAGGCCAATGACGCTCCGTGAGCAGTTCTAGGTTAGCAATTTATGACCTGAATTTCGACAATCGTGCACGGAGACGCTCAGTTTACTGGTCAAGTTAATATAAAACACACGTAGCAGTAACTGAAAAGTTCACAAGAACTAATATACTCAACACTATTGCACAGGTGCAACTAAAATCTTACAAAAATAGTCAGCATTTATTTGAACATCCCACAAATAAAAATGATTATCATAACTACCTTTAGAACCACATCAAATGCATTTCAACATAAACTTTGACAAAGCTCAAAAATTTTCCGAAACATGAGATCTGTTGTCCTAATAAGCAGGGGCGTGCAGAGCTCTGGTTGCCAAGGGCAACTGATTGATTGTATGCCCCCTTACCAATTTGTGTTATTGAGAAATGTGAAAAATACAGGCTTTTGAAATACGTAAAAACTAGTGTTGACAAAAAAAACAAGTTTAGAACAAGTGTATTAAAACTACTTTAAAGAGCATTTTTTGTTTTTGAAGCGTTACTATTTAATAATTTGTTTTATTCTGTGGCCTTGAGGCATCTGTTTATAAGCAAAATTCTTCCAGTAATGGGCAGGCAATTAGATACTGCATTTATTCATGCAAAAACGTATCATAAAGGCTCACCAAAAGTAGATAGCACTTGTGAGGCATGATAGGAGATAGAGTTGTCTATTGTTTCTATCATTAATAGTTCCTGAAACTGTAGGCTACAAACATGAAGGTTGATGCATTGCTGCCCTTTGTATTTTTTGAAATATACAAAATTGCTAAGGATGTTGTTCAGTAAAAACAGACAAAAACAACGCTAGCAGTGCTTCATCTCTCTTTCGGGTCACATAACTTATATTTTCATTCCCCCTCAGGCAAATTACCATCAGATCCACGCAGCATGTGTTAGTAGCCAATAAGAATAAAGGTCTAGTGTAGCAGTCACGCTAGCGCGACCGCTACATGCAAGCAAGAACGGCCGAAGCAAGAAAGGGAAACACCAAGCAAGCGACACTTCAAAGAGGCTTCCATGCATGTGGAAGTGAATGCCTTCAGCGCGCCAGACGAAGTTACCAAACTTGCGAGCGGATTGCTTTACTGTTGGTCTTTATCGTGTAATAATATCATGGCAACAAATCGTCAACTGTTCACTTCAAGTTATGATATTGGGCGTTTTGTCGCATGTGACTCCTGAACGCAGACATCTTGGCAGGTAATGTAGCGAGACAGTGACTGCCGATAGCGGCAAGCAGGGACGTCGGAGAGCGGTGCCACTGGATCCCTGACCTTTCGAACGAGAGCAAAGATGTCTTTTCATAGGTAATTTTATGATTTAACAAGATCGCATTGAAACAAGTCGTCTATAGTTTGTTTTATTATTTTTGAAGTCAACATTATTGTTGAACTCTTTCAAGCATAATCAGGGGCGTAACGAGGTTAGACGGCGCCCGCGGCAAGAAGCAAGTCTGGTGCCCCCATGTTCGAGCCTGAGGTCTTTCGGAAGAAAATTTACTGTATTGAAGAAAGTACTTGTGAAATTGTTGGGATTTTTCGGCAACCCAACAGACATTTGGCAACCCCCGCAGTGATTCGGTGCCCGGAGAATTGCGCCCACCTTGCCCCCCCGTCGTTACGACCCTGGGCATAATTGCCAGGCCCTAACCAGTTTGAGAAACCAGGGGAGGCGAAGAGTTTACTGAGAGGGGCCCAAATGTTTTTGACTATGTCCAACACATTTTTCCAGGGAGGGGAAATTTTTTTTTTCAGCAGAGACTGAGCCCCCTGCGCCCTTCCTAGTTACGGGCCTGATCATTGGTAACGATTTTTTGTTTTTCATAAGTTTGCATTGCCCTCAACTTTCTTCTGACCCCCCTGCCCTACCGACGTTCCAGCGTCCCTGACTTGATGGGAACGCAATATGCAAAGCACGGATGTTGTGACGGAAGACAAGAGTCACTTCTACAAGGAAAAGCTTGAAAATAACAGGTGCTAGGACGGAACCCTATTTAACTCCTGTGTTCACATAAAAACCCTTCGACATTTCTCCTCCATGCACGACGCGGGTGCTCATACCAGTATGAAATGCCTATAAGATGCTGAGAAAATGTGCAGGGCATCCAAATTTCCCCAGGACTCGCCACAACAGACCACGATTGACGGTGTCGAAAACCTTTGTAAGGTCGATGAAGGCAATAAAAAGATCACGACTGTCATTCAATGCCCTTGCAGTGCTAATGAAGGAGTGGAGTCGCTGTGAGAGCAGATTGCCCCCATATTTGAAGATTTCTACAGGAATGCCATCACGGCCAGGTGCCTTGTTGTTTTTCAAGTTATTTGCTGCAGCCGATATTTCTTCTAGGGAAGGAAAAGTATCAAGTTCTGATACAGTATGAAGTTGAGGCAGCTGATCAACTATGGATTGATCCACAGGATTGGCCTGATTTAGGAGTTCCTCAAGGTGCTACGCCCAGCGAGAAAGGATGTCCTTCTTGTCTTTGATTACAGTGGTCCCTGGTCCCATCTTTTATACTTACAGGGTGCGTGTTTTAGGATTTCAGGCCGTAAACCCCAGTGCTGGGAGTCGCAAATATTTTTTTTGCTCCGCAAAGCGCAAATCCGCAACGAAAATTGAATTCGTTTGCTCCGCATCCGCAAGTGTAAAGCATTTTCTCCGCAATAGCCCGCATCCGCAATTTCAAGTAAACACTTTTGGATGTTTAGTAGTCGATTAAAAGCAAGTTTCCCCATAAAGCTTAACACGTTATATGTTCTCGACATCCTTTGCTTTTTATCACAGGCAGTACACAGCACCTTTGAACAGAAATTTATTGCAAACGTAGCCAGTTCATAGCAACAAGCATACTTAAATCTACTGTTAGGCTACATATTAAGTATGGCATTGTTGTTTTTTTTTAGGAATAGAAATAGTTCGAAATTGTCGGACTTTAAGCTGGAGCGCTTTTTTCTTAATATATCTGAAGCAGTGGAGAACAACCTCTCCACTGCAGCCGAACTCGGTATCGGCGTATTATACTTTAGGAAAAGTTTTATCCACACTTTACGATGTGTTGATGGAAATAACTCCTCGTCTAGTGGGGAGTTGAGGCACTCCTTTCGGCTCCATGTATCCCATTCTTGCTCCATGTGGCTTGATACCAGGGCCTCCTCGCTTTCAGGAGTGCCGGAGCCAGACATCTATACATTGAAAGAATAAGAGAGTATATTAAAAAAAACTTTGACAATAGCGGAGTAGAAATTACATTCGCAAAGCCTTTAGATGTACCACGGAGTAGTCCAATTTACTTATGGACTATTTAGAATAACTTCTTGGTAAGTGTCACACTAGTGATGATACCTTATAATGGAGAAAGCCATCATCTTCAGTATCAGCATCATTTGATCCATCGTTTTGGTCAGCCAGCAGTGGTATTGAAAGTGACGATACGTTGTTGAGAGCTTCAGCAAGCAGCTCATTTTTCACCTTTGACACTAACTCTTTATTTATTTGAGACACCATGTATAGTCTGAATCTCGGGTGGATGGCAACAGCCTTCAGGAGGTCATTGTTGTCGAGCAAATGAGAAAATCTTCTATTGAAGCCAGTGATGAGGTGCTCCAACAAACTTTGTCCATGTTTTAGTTGTGCACCTCTCATCCTTTCCAGGCTTGTTCTTAAAAAAATAAATTATTTAGAAAAGTTTAAGTTAAAAAAACAACACAGCTTTGCGAGATACAGTAACAAATACAACTCCCACCGTAAAATGCTCAAAGTTGGGAGAAGTACACCCATGTAAGTATTTTTCTCCGACTGAAGTTTGTCTAACGCGCAACACACAGGTTTTAAATTTTTAAGAATTCTCCCATAACCTCAATATCCGTCGTGGTAAAAGGTACGATATCCTCTGAAAGTAAATAATACTTTATTACCATAGCAATAATATTCGGCATATATGGGCTTGCGATTTACTTTTGCAGTTAACCAATATTACAGTCTATAAATTATTTTAAGTCAGTCCATAACTATGTTTTATGATTCATTTTTAAAAACAGTACCTTTTATGCAAATATTGTTAACCTTCCTCTGTTTTGCCAACAGCATAAAGTGCAAAACAGAAACCGAATCACAAATACTGTTCCATCGAGTGGTGCAGGGTGTCACCAATTTACGTCCAAGTTGATTTTTGATGGAGGATGTACAGACCACTTTACGATTTTGTCTGTTCCATAGGGCTTGAGCCTTTGGCATCGTCTGTACAAGGTGTTAAAATAGTTTTATTAAGAAAGTTATAGCCAATGTTTTCATTGAAGGAAAAGCTACAATGCAGTTGTGTTAAGCAATTTACCTTTCTAAAACACGGCTGGTAGCCTGTGCTCCAACGAGATACCTTCTCAATGTCACGTGTAGCAAGTAAGTTTAAAGTATGAGAGGCACATCTGTGATGATTAGGCAACTGGCATTCATCGATATTTTCTGCTGTGTTTTGATACTGAATAGCCACAGGCTCATCAAATCAGCCTCATCTTCTTTACAGGTATTCCTTAAGTCAATAGCAACTGCTTCATTTTCAGCTGGACCATAAACCCGAAAGGCTTTGACGAAATTGGCACCATTTTCGGTAGTTACCTGCAAGCAAACCTCCACTTTACTTTCTAATTCTCTTTTATGTGAGATGTTATTTAAGTATATCTACAGCAACAGTTCATGAAGAAAAAAGCTTTAATTCTGGTTGAAGTTTTGTCGTTATCATTTTTCATCTTTTGCCATGCTCTTACTAGAACTTGCAAACAATGCAACAAGTATGCCTACTATCTGTGTTAGGCTACAAGATAAATATTTGCATTTCACACAAGTTGTGACTAATTTTAAAATATTTTGTTCACCTTGTATATGATGTCAAATTCCCGATGAACATCATCAACAATTGCACCAAGAATATCATGGGTATGGCTTACATCTACTTCTCGGCAACAGATCATAGCATCTTTTCTTGACAGATCACAAGGGTCAATCCAGTGTGCAGTCATGCCCAAAAACGATCGATTATGAGCAGACCAGCAATCAGCAGTAGTGACAACAAAGTTGATTTCAGAAAACAAATGGGTGAGGGCAGATCGAGATGCACGAAAGCGCTCCGCTAGAATGGACATTAAGGTTCTTCGACATGTGAGGTAAGGAGCAGAGGCACTTTTTATATATTCATACCAAGCACGGAATCTTGGTGAATTCGTCAGGGATGCAGGCATCATATCCTCCACAATAAAGCTATAAACAAAGCA
>Ga0210059_1015688_pt1 | contig 11025 bp, 5 predicted proteins | sample Ectturendosymbi2_FD_188042 | JGI IMG/M metagenome (GOLD analysis project Ga0210059, IMG submission 188042) | Ecteinascidia turbinata endosymbiont from Florida, USA - Sample 2 (SPAdes) (version 2) | ecosystem: Host-associated > Tunicates > Ascidians > Unclassified | place: Key West, Florida... | reverse complement strand
TCCAGTCACAATTCGCAAGGCGTCGTTGATGGTGGGGTTAATGAGGCGGGTAAGAGCACTGCGGCACCAAACAGAAGCGCAGTACTCTGCAGTCGAATGGACCAGGGTAAGGGTAGCTGTTTGCAACATTGTTGCTCCAGCGCCCCAACCGGAGTCAGCAAGCCGCTTCAGGAATGCGACGCGTGATGTTAGCTTCTTGCGAAGTGACTCAAAGTGTCTGCGGTACGTGAGCGACCTGTCCAACATTACTCCGAGGTATTTGGGCTCGGAGCAGAAGGGCAAGGTTTCGTTGTTGAAGTTGACTTTCAGCTCACGCTTAGCTTCCTTGTTGTTGAGATGGAAGACTGCCGACACCGTTTTCGTGATGCTGCGCTTTAGCTTCCAAGTCTGCAGGTGTTCACCTATGGTTGCTATGTCCTTGGTCAGTACCCCTTCCACTGCCTGCCAATCTCCATCAGCATGCATGATTTCTAGGTCGTTAGCATATACATTCTTTCTGGAGATGATGGTTGGCAGGTCAGAAATGTAGATGTTAAAGAGGAGGGGCGCCAAGGCAGATCCCTGTCGGACGCCGTTCTTGAGGCGTCGTAACCTGATCCTTTTTACCATTTCCGGTGGCAAGCATAAATCTGCGATTGCCAACCATCTCCATGATCTTGTGGACCATGTGTCTATCAGGCAGGAATCGCAGCAGCTCACAGGTGAGGCCCCGGTGCCATACGGCGTCGTAGGCTGCTGTGAGGTCGAAAAGGGCAGCTCTGGACTTCTTTTAAGCTGAAAAGCTATCTTTGATGTCCTGTGTTAACAGGGTGACCTGGTCTACGGCCGACCTCCCGTGTCGGAAGCCCGCCTGCTCCTGTGGGAGCAGTGGGTCGATGTTTGTTTCGTCACGAGCGTAGATGAGTCTCTCGAGGATTTTAAAAGGGACGTACAGCAGAGATATAGGACGATAGCTCTTTGGGTCCCCCAATGGGTTCTCTGGCTTAGGGATCGCAACTACTAGTGCTCTTCTCCAGATCTTTGGAATTTTCAGTTGGCGCATGCAGGAATTGAGGAAGTTGCAGAACCAAGATTTGAGAGCCGACCCGGCATGAAGTATGAACTCCGGGAAGATGGAGTCCAATCCCGGAGACTTTCCTGGCTTCAGGTGTCTGAGGGCAGCAGCAAACTCTTCCGGTCTGAAGGGTTCGGAGATACTGTGACCCTCAGGTGTTGGAATCTTCCATAGGTCGGACCGCTGCTTGTTGACGAGCCTGGTGGACTCGCGGTCTTGTGTGCCCCGTTCTTCACGAGTTGCGAGGCGATGGAATTTGCCGAGACGTGGCACAGGCGAGAGGAGCGTCCAGACCAGCCAGTAAGTTTGTTGATTGTTCTCCACGCCTTGCGGCTGGAGTGCAAGAAGTCGATTGAGTTGACAGCTGCCTCCCATCGCTCCTGCTTCTTCTGTTGTAGTCGTGATAGTAGGGACGAGGCAGCTCTGTCAGAGTCAGTCCCCACTGGGGCTCAGATGAAGGAGCGATAGAGGGTCTCGCACTCTTTGTCCCAGCATGGCACATTGCTCTTCCATCGGCCACGTGGGATACATTGTTTAGCTGCAGAAAGTAGGCTCTCGTTAAAATCCTGGTATGTCTTCTCAATATCTGGTGTGTCCGGAGGTGGCAACCTCTAGAAGGATTCACCTTTGAGAAGGCAAAAGCGCTTCCAATCAGCCTTGTGAAATTCCAACGCTTCGCCGGGTCGCTGTGGGCAGGAACCTTGAATCTTGGTGGCGTTATGAGGGAGGGCTGATGTTGTGATCGCGGGAACTTTCCTAGGATACGTCTGTCTGGCAGTCGGTTGTCCTGACCGAAACTCGCGAAGGCCAGGTCTGGGTTGGTGCCGGCGTTCCAACGGCGAGAAAGGAAACTGGCTGTTTCCTTTGGGTTGTACAACAGTCCAAGGTTGTTGGATGTTGCCCAGGAGTTCAGGCTCTTACCGTCCGGGGATGTTGTGCTGTAACCCCGGTTGACATGCTGGCAGTTGAAGTCGCCAACGTACAGACTGGGGTGTGGGAACGTCGGGATGCTTGTTGGAGTGAGTCGCGAGCTTGGAGGTTTGTAGACGTTGACGATCTTGTGTCCTGCGCCGTCTACTCACAACCACTCAGTCTCTGATTGTTCTGGAGACTGATCGACCTGTGACCATTCCAACCGCTCGTGGACAAACGTGGCAAGGCCGCATTCCTGCTCAGGATTGACCCAGCTAGTGAGAAGTTTTTTTGACCTAATAATGAGCGTGAAATTTGGTCTGTAGACGTTTCATAAACTTTAAAAAAGGCAGAAAAATTTTGACTTTATTGACTTTTGATTGCCCTAAATATAATGTTTATTGTGTATGACGTCTTCACTCGCTCAAGCAACACGCGAGGCTTAAACATACATTGCGGTAACAGGAACACACAAACACATGAATTAACTCGAGGATAGATATGTGGCGGCAGTAGAAAAGTATATGCTTGACGGCGCTAATACATTTACTTAGTAAAAACAAAAGCATAAAGGGCATACCGATGAGTGATGCCATCATGATTATTATAATCAGGGCTATCATTGATCTAGACGAAAAATAAGGACAGCTGAGGAAAATTTTATTTTGTCACCTACAGTGAAACAATTGTTTCTGCTTGCACGACTAATGTCAGATCATATATTTACCTATTTATCTCCAGGAACTATTTGCTTCAGCAAGGTCTCGTTTTTGACTTCCTTCTTGTAATCGTCACGGAAACCGTTTTTTCGCTTGCTTATTTCTTGAAACAATGAAATGCTAAACCTTCGTTACCAAATCAGCTTTCCCAATTAATCCTAACCAGAGTAGACAGCTTGCCTTACAGTGCTCAGAATGCCTGATAGCGCGGTACGTCTCTGTGCTGCAAGATTATGCTACTTTTATGCCGTCACAAAGCCTTGATTACAAAATGTTTACGATGAGATAGAAATGGTCTGTGTGTCTATCAGATATTGAATTGCTTATTCAAATTGTTTTGCAACAGAAAATAAGAAAAAAGGATGCAAGTCACAAATAAGGGCATTTCTTAGAAATAAGGACGGAATTATGGCAGCCCTGATTGAAATGTAGTGCGGCGATGACTTACAAGTACACCGATTGAAAAAATTCATGAGGGTGAAGGGAGGCTACGAAGGACCAGGCGTTATTTAGGCTGCAGACCTTCCTAGAAAGAAGCTACTTATAGTGTAAAGGGAGCAGTGTATAACAGTTAGTAAAAATCTTTTGCTCTGAGTATAAGTTTAATATGCGAAATATACACAATGCGGTTATGCGGTTTATTGAAGCAAGATGCAATGTAGGCAAGGTCAAGCCACCAAAAGAAATTGGTTCAACGTTATCACATTGAACATTTACTGTTTTCGCATTTAAAATGTTCGTCAAAGCTAGAGAGGAAATGCGTTAAAAATTATAAACTAGTGCAACATTGCAATGGTGTCACAGGTTTAAGCTGGTTAATAACTAGGCATCCTAACTACATTAGGGAAAAGACTTCGCAGTAAACGTTGAGAGTCATGCGTGAGAACGGAAATTAGTTTGTAGATCGGTAGGCACATAATTACCTTTACGTTCGTAGACTAAAGGCATCACACTTCGTCATACAAGGGTTTGATGCGACCAATTTTAGTGAACACACCAGAAGCCAAACTGAGCAAGACATAACAGCGATACTTCATATTCCATTATTTCCATTGCAACAGCAAGCAACGCTGTTGCAATTACCAGAAACAAAAACAGTCACACTGAAACCAACGAAAAAGGCAGCGGTGAAGTTATCTGATCACATATTTATCGAGTACCTCACTGGCCTCGTGTAATCTGAAAAATGGATTCAGGCATTTTGCTCCACACATTATACGTAACAATAACCAATTTTGAACGCCATAAAAAGAGAATGCTCATCATCATTCACGTCAATCCTTCGCGCTCATTCTTCTACAGCAGGCCTGCACAACACATGACCCGCGAAAGCTTTTCTTGCGGCCAGCGAGAGCTTTCTCAATTGTAGAAAATGTTGCAAAAACAGAAACTCGAATAAGCAATTGCTGTTCCAGAATTTCTTCCATACCATAACGAAATCTCCACATCGATGTGAAATAGATATTTGCGGCCTGCGGCAAATTTATGTTGAAAATTTGGCCCTTCGAGCTGTCTGAGTTGAGCAGGTCTGTTCTGTAATCTTTGTTAGTGGTATAGTAAAAAAACGTGCGCTAAACCAAAACAAAAATACCATTAATTCTTTACAGATATCCAGGAAATTGTCCTCACTCCCAACATTTTGGGGCTCCCCTAAATCACATCACTCCCATCAACCACACAACTTATGTTACTGCGTTGAAACACTTTTGTTTGCATTACTTTGCGCAATTTGCTACAAATGCAAACTTGCTTTATTTTATCTCGAGTGCACCACGTTACCATCAGTAGCGAAAAAAACTTTCGTGCATTTTAACGGAATCAGTCGCGTACAGCATGAACTTCCTTCCGCCCCGGCCTACCGTACCTTGTCGCAGAAATTAGCAGTGCTTCCAGCGTTTTCATCGCGCAAGGTTACCTTCGGTTAAATGTGCAAAATCGTCATCCTTTTTATCATCTACCCACGCATAGGCCACGACCAGAAAATTTATGCGACTTTTTTTCGATTTGTTTTGCGAAGTGTTTCCGAAACAAAAGTGAAAGTGTTTCCGAAACGAAAAGAAATTTTTTTCAAAACGAAAATGTTTTTATTTAGAAATCATTTGCGAAACGAAAGTATATTCGAAACGAAAGTAAATATGTTTTTGTTTCCGAAACGAAAAGATTTAATTTGCAAACAAAAGTGAAAGTGTTTTCGAAACTAAAATAAACATTTTTTATAACAAAAATGTTTCATTCAGAAAACATTTACCACACGAAAGTGATTTCGAAAGAAAAGTAAAATTGCTCTAGTTATTGAAACGTTTTTTGCTTCTTTTTCAAAAAAAATGCCAGAAACAAAAATATTTTAGGGTGCCACGCATGGGCCACCGTACTTCAGTCACTTCACAGCAAACTACACGCACTTTGTTGCTGTTGGACAAGCAGTCATTTCTACGCAGTAAACTACATGACTCGTGAATGCGCGCTTCTCTCTGCCGAACGTGATTGCGAACTCAAGCACGAGACACACATTTTAAGCTGTGGCGCAACATTTCAAAACTTCGGAATCCGAACGCGTACCTGAAATTGCGTTGTGTTAAACCTCACTTTGGAAAAGATATGAACCACGTTAAAAAATACACTACCGGGTTCCTTTGGATAATACAATACACTTCAGGACTCTGTTCGAAACTTGCAAGCCACCCTTCGTTGAAAAAGTAAGATTTTTTATGCGTTTAAATATCTTCAGACAAAATCACTGTTTCGAAAAAGTTTTTACGAAGCATTGGTTTTTGCGATAAGTGTGAAGAAATAATCAGGGATGTAGTGCTAACAAAAAAGGTGTGGGAACGCATCCAAGAAGATAGCCATTTATAACAGCTTAAAATCCATTTTAAAGCAAAGCGTGAAAAAGGTGTGGAAACGCCGTTCCCGCGCCTTCCCGCCACATTACAGCCCTGGAAATAACCATTTTGCAGTGAGTATTTTATGTTACAGATACGCACTGTCCCAAATCCATGTGCCAAGTTTTGTGCATCGTATTAAGGATACGTAACAATAAGAGATGTTTCAATACGTTTCAAGTTTCTTTGTGGTTTATCACAATGTCTTGCAAACTGACATCTTTACTTGTTGCAGAGACAGGATTTGACGAATCGTTGTGCCACATGTAACGCGAAGAACATTCATTCTGTTAGAGATTTGATGAATGCTTTTGAGGAATAACAAAGGTGAAGACAATGTTACTTGACTTCAAGCAAGCACTGATTAGCAATGTATAGTCGTTAGTAAGTAATTGAAACCAGCATTTTTTCCAGTTTCAAAACAATCTGTTCATTGATTTGCTGTATTGAATCTGCATCTAAGTCCACACGAATGCAATATACATCAAGTAAACTTGCGACACCCTTGGGAAAATTTCAACAAACGAATCGAAGCGATCCAAAGATTTTAGAAATCCGTTTTGTTTGTTGCAAAATATGGGATCAGGTCAATGTAAACGCGAAGATTTAGTTGGCTGGCGTTTCAGAATTCGACTTCATGATAACCTTTCTTGAAAACTAACACACTGGAGTTATTAGTTTGCTGATATAGGGCTTGTTGCAATGTGTTAAATCCCCAGTAAACTGTTCTTAAACCAGTCCGATAGCATGACGCCTGACCAGTTAACAGGAGGCGGTTTTCACTATGAAACAAAAAGTTCTTTCGTTTTTCGTGGAATGGCTTCTAAGTGAAGAGGACGCTCTTTCGCTAAAATGTTGTCGGCCTGAAAAAATGCACTTACATTGTCCAGGTGTAGTTTATGACAACACGAATGATATTTATAGGAAAGAACGTGTTTAGTCTGTCATACGGTTCGATTGATATATAGCAGAATTGCCTGTGGTGGAATGAGGAGGTAATGGCTTTTAAGAAAGCTGCGTACAAAAAAGCTTTGCGAGAATCTTGCTGAGAAAAACAGGGACCGAAACAAAAGCAGGATAAAAGAAAGCGGTTGAGAGTGCTATGAGAAGACAGTCTGAACAGCAATTGGAGCAGTGGTTATCAACCTGGGATCGCGACCCCGTGGGCGTCATTTACCTTTTTTCCAGGGTCGTGAGAGCTTCCGATAAAAATATTCACAATTACTTTTATATTTCATATGTGGAGCCACGTTTTGTTGTAGCCAAAATACGTTTTGTTGTAGCCAAGATTGCCTGGCAAAAATGATAGCCTGCTTAATCATTCAAAATTGTTTTACGTGTGATTATGTTATGACCATTAAAAGGTTTTGAGTGTGGTTACGACCTTTACAGTACTGTTGCGTTTGGACAACGCACGAATAACTTTGTGACGTACGAATGTGCTGTGTTTGCAAATTAGATATCTGAACGTGGAAGCTAACAAGGGAATTATTCTAATTTTCAATGAGTTATGCCGTGGAATGATTTGTAAACGGCACGGGTCTCGCTCACTGATGCTGCCATGCGCATGAAGTTAATATATGAGTCTTTGTTCAACATAGTGATATCGTAAGTTATTTTTCAGTCATTGCGATTTTCTGTTTTGCAAACACAACTGCATTACATATGCCTGACTGGATATTTTCGGGAGGGGGTCGTTAGGTTAAATTGGGTTGCAAAATGGGTTGCTGCATGAAAGGTTGAAAACCGCTGAATTAGAGGAATGAGACAAAAAATCAAACTCTAAAAGTTAATGAAAATGGAGGAGAAAGATGTTCAAGAAAGTGAATGTATGAGGGAAAGGCTGGGAGGTTAAATTTCAGTGTTATATGCAAGGTAAGAGTATGGAAGGACTACATGGAGGAGATCATCAATTTGATGCTTTGAAAAACGTGAAACTAGTTTCCCTGTTAATAAACTGTGATCAATTTACTTGCTGCCATCTTTGTGGCTTACAACTATGAAAAAGAGATGCACTTGCAAGCTTTGATCATCGCAGAAAGATGAAAGCAAGAAGCAGGCAGATTCCTCAGAAGCTTGTCTTTTTTGAAGAAAATAAGTGTGGGATAAGTAAAAATGTAGCGGAAAGGCCAATTGAGAAGACTACCTGGGGGTAGACGAAGGTTGTTAGATGAGACCAACAACGACCGATCGAACCTCAGTGTGGAGATAACTGAAAGTGGAGAGATTGGGAATAATATGATGATAAAACTCTGTCAGATGTGTTGGATGGGAAGGGAATGCCCGAGCAGTGGAAGACGAGTATAATAATACCAATCGTTAAGGAAAGCAAGATGCGATGAGCTCTGGGGTATACACAGAAGTAAAGTTACTGAAACATATTATAAAGATTGTGGAAAGAGTGCTAGAGAGGAGGAAAAGAATGTTGATGAGCCTGGACAATATGCCACTTGGATTTACGCCAGGAAAAGGTATGACAGATGCTTTGTTATTGACAATAAGTTTGCAAGAGAGGCATCGTGAAAAAGGGAAACATCACGTGGTTTGTGGATATAGAGAAAGCGTTCGATGCTGTCCCGAGGAAGTTGATGGAGTGGACAAAGTGGAAAATAGGTTCACCAGAGAATTATGGTGAAAGCGGTGATGAGTCTTTGTGATTGGAGCGAAGACGAGATTTAGAGTTGGGACAGAGTTGTCCGAGGTGTTTTATGTTAAAGTTGAAGAACATCAGGGATCAGTGTTGTAACCGTTGTTGTTTGCGATTGTGGTTGATGAAATCACAGCAAAAGATGGAGAACATATTATTAAGGCGTGCAGCGACTTATGTCTTCACCTTGTTTAACCCTTTCAAGCTGTGTTTCATCTGCTGACCAATTTAATGCGCGCCCGTTCTGAACTCATAGGAGTCTGTTTATTTCGGGGAATGGTCTTAGCTCTAATTTACAGCATTTGATGTACGATTCCGTCGTTTTCCTGTCTCGACGTCTTGTATCTGTTAACACAGGATGTCAAGAACGACGTGTGTCTGTTTCGCAGTCTCGTAACAGCTGTGACAAACAATTTGTTTTTCTGTTTTTGCCTGGCCTAGTGTGTGATAAAAGTACAGCTCAATTCTACTTCTAATTTATTGTCACGTGTAAATCATCTGCAAGGACAAAGCGTGATTAGTGTTGCTCTCAAAACACCTCTGCAAATAAGACTGGGAATCTGTATGTATAAAACGTCACTTCTGCATCGACCCGATGACTAAATTGGTTTCACACCAAGCTGTCCCCCCACATTTTACAACAAAATTACGCCAATGCGGGTAACTGATGCTGCTGGCCAACGCCGTGGCCTCTTGTTGCCTGCTGGCCAACTTTTGGTCATTTGTATATCAACGCATGTTTCGCGCACTCGAATGACCGAGGTGTAAGCTGACTCACCTGAAGTAAAAAAGAGAAATCTTGAGCAAAGTGAATAACCTGTAGGATTTGCATAAGCGGAATGTCATGTGCAGTTGTGAAAATAACCATATTGCTTTATTCCATTAGCAGCTAGAAACGAAATGTGGTTACTACCGATGCTGACACTGAACGGAGTTTTCCGAACACAAGGAGGTCCGTTTCCGCCCAACATGGTTCACGGAGAAGATTACAACATGTTTCATGAGTTCTTGAGAACCTTAAAGTTTATGACATATATAACCTGGAGATAGGCAACATTATGCATAAAATTCACTCCGGCAACCAACCTGACAATTGTAAGCAACTCTTTACTCCCTTGAATCAAATACATTTCTATTCAACCGTAGTGCTACACACGCAGCGTTCTTCTGGCAAGCAGCATCAAATAGATACGGAAAAAGATCATTAAAAATCTTGGCCCCAAAATCTGGGACTGCATTGATTCCTCCTTGTATGAGCTTTCCTCATTTACATTCATAAAACGTTATAGAGATAACCTAATCGCCGCGTATTAAGTTTGAGTAAATGGTGTTGATGCTTTGCACTCCAAATTTGCCCTCATTCCTCTCTTTCCAGCAAACTTAATTTTTCCTCTTGTACTTATTCCCGTGAATTTTACACTTGAACTTTTCTCTCTTTGTGTGTGTGGTTGTGTAATTTGTTTTTTCTGTGTTGCTGCTGGCGTTCTGTTGGTTTGCAGGAGCAGCGGCATCGCGTTAGGCTCAACGAATCACTTCTGGTGGTGGATGAATTTCAAACACGGGACTTTCAGAATACCCGACCCCCCAGGAGCTTCCAGCCTCTCCATTCCAACACTATGATGGCTGCATTGGATGACTCATCCTCATACTGCAACCACTGCAAACATTTGTAGAACTTGCCAGATGCGAAAGGGTTACGACAACCCCAACAGAGTTTCATTTTAGTTGGGTTTATACTTTCTCTGCCACGCCCAGATCCTTGCGGATCTGAGCACCTGTTTCACTGAGAGAGACCGGTTGCGACCCAACACTCCCTGCGCAACTGTGTTGATCATCTGGCAGCTCCTTCCCACATAGGCTATACGATCGATGCAAATTTGGCTTGCTATGCACCTTTGTCCATCAGTCAAGGGGAAACGACTCGATAACCTTCTGTTTTTTTCGGTGCCCTGGCGTTTTTGCAATTGCTATGATTTCTTTCTCGTCTTTGAAATTCTTAATTTTCGCCAAATAAACTCAACTCAACTCTGCCCTCTCCGGGCGAGAACCAGGTACGTCGTTAAAATACCTATTGCGCGTCTGCAGAAGCCATGTCACGCCAAACCCGATGCAAAAGTACACACTGAACCTACGTTCGGAAGGTTTTACGTGCAAACCCAAACCTTTGATCGCATCATTCAGACATTTTATTATTGCAGACTTAAGCGTGAATTGCACGGCAACGGCACGCCTTCGCAAGGAACAGGGTGACACAAAAAAACGGCCATCACCAAAAGTCGAATAACTTCCAAAATTATATTTAGATTGACACAAATCTTCAGCTACATTAGGTCAAGCCTGTGTAGCAGACATCTCCAAAGTTTCAAGTCTGTACCACAAAAACTCGTTGTTTCACTGGCGCTCAAAAAATGTGCTTCAAATGAGCTCCCCGTCGCTGCAGGCACATTTGGATCCGGCGGGCAAAGTTCTCGATGACCCTCCCGTATTCCTCCCTTGGAATCGCTCTTATTGCTGCTGTGATTGCTGCCTTCAGGTCATGGATAGTCTGGGGGTTGTTGCCATACACCCTGTCCTTAAGGTATCCCCACATATAAAAATCTGGGGGGTTCAAGTCCGGTGAATGCGGCGACCGCTGCGGGTCACACCTGCGGCTGATCAGTCGGTCAGGAAAACGCTACTGTAGCCATGCCAATGATTCGTTTGAGGAGTGGGAGGTGACACCATCCTGCTGGAACCACTGGAAGACCTGTCGACCCCTCTCCGTCGACCAAGTGCTGTCCAGAACTTGCCAAGCACCTGGACATATCGCCC
>Ga0210059_1015687_pt1 | contig 11025 bp, 5 predicted proteins | sample Ectturendosymbi2_FD_188042 | JGI IMG/M metagenome (GOLD analysis project Ga0210059, IMG submission 188042) | Ecteinascidia turbinata endosymbiont from Florida, USA - Sample 2 (SPAdes) (version 2) | ecosystem: Host-associated > Tunicates > Ascidians > Unclassified | place: Key West, Florida... | reverse complement strand
GGAAAGCTTCTATTATTATCTACAGTCGCAACTACGTAGATCAGACCCTCACGTCTCTCCAAATTAACAAAACACTTTCACTAGAACGATGCACTCTAATATGTAAGGCAGTGCACACAACTCCTTTCCTCTGCGATCGATTCACTTCTGAATTATTCACTATGAATGATGAAATGAAGAATCCACTCGTATACTGTATATACCGCGCTCAGACTATCTTAGAATTGTTCAGAAAACGAAAATTAATTATCACATCAAAATAGCAATGCCAAACTCTAGTTCATTCGTGCAAAAACTCCCCTCGTAAATAAGAATAGATTACAGCTGATGTTTATGCGAATCAATATTGTATACCGAGGCTCTATAGGTTTGAACGAACTTCGCGTTTTCGTCTACAATCCATTACAAAAGAAAACGAAAAAACCGCAGGCAGTGGCGTAGCTAAGGGGGGTCGGTCCGCCCCTGGCAGCACTTTTGTGGGGGCGGCACTATGGGCTATGCTGTAGGCTAAAAACCTGTACAGGCTGTATTGAAATAAAAGCGGTTTAATGTCGGACACTACTCGCAGTTGAAGTACCTTTTTTAACTTCTTAGCCAAACAATAAACAGCCGTGTATCAGGGATGTTTTATCAATAGGCTTTTTTACATGACGCTGCAAGACGGTTCTCAAGACGCTTATCAACTCACTTGATGTCAAATTTTACTGATTAAGTTTTGGGTCGTTGCTGACATTTGATCGTAGTGCTTAGGAGTATGGTGGATGACTGTGGGCAAACATGTGGCTGTGGTGAGCTCTAAGCTTTGTGAGTGCTCTTAATTTTTTACCTGCGAGTAAAAGCGCTTTGTTGAGTCTAAAAACCATTTCTGTGTAAATCTAATAAATGTATAATTAGATTTGTACTCGTCAAAATGGATTTCTGTGTGTGTGGAGAAATATCATCTAGCTCAGTATTCCTCAACAGGCAGGGCCGGCCCTAGCAGTTGCGGGGCCCAATGCAAGACCTAGGCGCGGGTCCTTCTGAGCAGTGATTTTATGACGTCATCGTGTTCAGTCAACCGTCTTACGATCGTGGTAGAGCGCAGATGTACAGTACAGCACCAACACGAGAATTGAGCACGTTTGCTCACGTTCGAGAAAAAATTTGCTAGTTTTGACGAGAGCGTTTTTTCTTAACAATGAAATTTATATGGCGTTTCTACTGAATTCTCAAGCGCAAGGTGCATCTGGCAAAATGAATAATCTACCCAAACAACATGCCGCGGGGCTCCCAGAGGCGCGGGGCCCAACGCAGTTGCATCGGCTTAAGGCCGGCCCTGTGAACAGGGGTTCCGCGGAACCGTAGTGTTCCACAAAACATGTTATGGGTTACTGGGTTGACATGAGTTTTAAGGGTTCTGTGAGGGTCCCACGTTTTTTTCTAGAGTAAATTATTTCTTGCTTCAGTACGTTGATGCGTCAGTATGAAAATTTTAGATCACCGTGCTGCATTCAGATTCCAAGTAGGCCAGTTGGTTGTACAGGAGGTTGAGTGCAGTTGATAGTCGAAAAAGAAATAGGCCTATTCATAGTTGTTGCGTCACTTGTTGTTCATTGCTGTGCAATTAAGAAGAACGTTATTGTTGCATCACAGCTATACGATGTTGCCGATGTAAGTTCACAATAAAGAAGTCTCCCTTGAATTTTGCAGTTTATTCAAAACTACAGTATAACCTTGGGAGCTCTGTTCCAAATATAGTAATAACGCTGTAAAATTTACTCACAATTGCCTTTAGCGTTGCTACCTGTGAGAGGAGTTTTTCGAACTAAAACTGATCAAGAATTACTCAAGATCTAGTATGAGCACCTTGCGGTTGAGAAATCTTGCCATACTGTCTCTGCAGAACAACTGACAAATGAAATAAATTTTGACATTGCCATTGAGAAATTTGCCAACAAAAACACAAGAAAAGTTACTGTGTAGAAAAATGTAGTTTTCATTTCTGAAATAAAGATGGTCCTAATTTTTTATACTTTTTTTACTATTTTTTCCTATATGTCATTTTTGCTTTTTGATTAACTGTTACTTGCAATGTTTGAGTTTTTTAGTGCGTATTTAAAACATACCATTTTGATCATGTGACAGTACCGTAATATTATAATGGTGCATAAACTAGTTAATATATATACAAAGCTTTAAGAGCCAGTCACTGTGCAATACGTATTTTTATGGGCTTCGGGGGCGCCAAACTGAAAGGCCGCTTCGGGCAGCCCACAGTCCAGCTACGCCACTGGCCGCAGGGAAGTAATAATTAGACCAAATCCATGTCATTAGAGACCAGACGCTTCTCGCATCCATTGGAGTGATGTCTCTCATTCAGTGGCGCACGCAGAAAAATTCCGAGGGGAGGGCCAAAGAATAAGCGTAGCCAGGGGGGTGCCAAAGGGGCCATTCTCCCCAAAAAATTTTAGAAAATATAGTCATTTTGTGCTTTGAGAGGCGTTTTTCTAAACAAAATAGTGTTATTCGCCTAAAATTAAACATTTTGCTATACACTGCCGAATACTGTTTATACATTTTTTTATTTTTATGGTCTTAGGGGAGGGCCATGGCACAGTGGCCCTCCCCCCTCCGTACGCTAGTGCTCGCATCTATGGTTGGGAACCACTGGCTTAGAGTATCGTTTACATCCTTTTAATGTTTTGCCGCTTCGGGTGTTTTTTGCGTCAAATGTCTCATTGCAGTTTTTGTCGCTCCCGTGGTACATGGCTGCATGCAGCCGCTTCTTCATTGGTTTTGACCTCAACTGGGTTTTGCTCTACGATTGCTTTTGTTCTTGCTCGGTTTGTTTGCCAAGCAGCTGTCACCTTTGTTTCGTCATAGTGACTTTTGCGCAGATCTTCCCTGTGGTGCAGTGCTGCCGGATCCGGAGATCCGCCACCTCTACCAGTGAATGATGGGGGGTTGCTTACAAAAAGCCATTGTCACAGGGCTTCAATTTGCTGGGACTGAAGCGGTGAGATCGATTTTCCTTTTCAATACATCAGTTTGTCCTGATTCTGATGCTAGTGACTCGATACAGACAGGAATTGAACTCATAAGCTTTATAATCAGCATCAAGCAAACTGTTAACACTTGGTAACCGACGCACATGTGGCACGAGAAATATAAACTATAGGAACCAACAGCTGAATCATCCACACAAAAACGATCGTCCAACAGCATAATTGGAGCACAACGTTGAAGCAGTGTGAAATCACATCAGCATTTCGAAACGCCTCGTGCTTATGACCGACAATCTGTGCAGTTTTGCTTGGCCAAAGCAAAATGTTAATTGAAAAAAAAATGAATGAAACAAAACCACTGTAAGAAAAAGCGGGTAAAAACTCTACACGACTTATCAACAAACACACACATATCGACGACAATCAAAGATCCTGCAGCGCGACCGTTGCGTGCAGATGCTCTTCATGCGGAACATTTACACAGCGCAACACTCCAGCAGTATTTCAGCAATGTTTCTCACAGGGACATCTAGGAGTTCTAGAATCTAGATATCACCGGTTTCTCAATGTGAAACGCGTCGCAATCAAGTTATAAATTTCAACGCTGCACGAACTTTTGAAAGTAATATGAACAAGTTTCAAATCTTCGATTTGCTTTAAATCCTACACAAATCATTTGAAGCCTGTTGACACCAACAGCAAAAATGAATTGGCGCAAATTGCACAAAACATCCAACAGTTGCAGTTTTTTTCCTCGGAAAGTTCCGGCCAATTGCAATTCGCACCATCCGTTAACGGGTCTTGCGAGACAGACTGCATGACCTTTTCGGTGTAAGTTAGTTGTTTGATGGCTAATCCAAACTGGTTTCAGCGAATAATAACTCAATATGATTGACGGCAAGAAATGAAAACGCTGCTGCCACCTGCAGCCTGGCAACGAATTTGCTGTATCTCGCCAACCGTCATGCTTCACTGGTCTTCTGTGACGACACACCTTGATCGGGCAAGTTTTTTTTCACTTCAAAGCGGGAAGAGTTAAGGCTGAATGACCTTGCGTTAACTAAGCGTATGGATGGTAACAACTTCACGAATTTCTTTTTTCCTCGCATGCCTATCATTCTCAGTTTTCAGGGCGTCAGCGATGTATACATGTAAGTATATCGTGGACACGACAAACACAGCAGCCTACAGACCACGTCATTATTTGTCGAGAGCATTCAAGGCAATGCAAACAATATCAAGGTGTACCAAGCGGAGTAATAAGTTCCGAAAAGCAGTTGCGCCGGACAAATCGGATACCACTTTCAGCACTCGCGTTTTCAATATTGTCACAACTCAATAATCCAACGAAGAAACACTTCAAAGCCAACTCGCACCGCAACGGGCAACGACAAGATCAACCTGCATCTCTATTTTTCAGGACTTTTAAGGAACTTTTGAAAGATGGCAAGTATTTTTAGAAAAAAAAGGAAAAAACGGAGATATCAACATTACAGGACAACGATAAATACCTCAACAAAACTACTACTATATAAAATAATGAGGTTGCTGCACAATATCCGGTCACCCAGCCAATGTAAGTGGTTTAGTGGCGTTCCTGTGGATTCTTCTACAAATCATCTTTATCGAAAAGGAAACAACCGAAATTTTAGTAAACACAATCGTCAGTTACTGCTGTGTTAGTCTCCAAAATAAAAAATTGCATCAATTTTCTCGACTTGTACAAGTTGTTTTCACACGTTCATCCCTGCAAGCTGCTGAAACAGGCATCCGTGGCAGTGCTACACCGTCATTTGTGACCCCGGCCTCGCAGGCGAACTGATGTGTGCGCAGGTCGTAAAACCTGCTAACGTCGTCTTAAAAGTACAATTATTTCCATCCCTAAACGTTTTACCGAAGCGAAGGTGATGTTTATGAAAAACGAACTTCCAATTCAAATATCGTAGGACCAAGTTTGAAGTTGATACGAGCGCTGATGTTAGAATAATGATCTCACGTGCTGGCGAAAGAAAATAAGGAGCATCGAAAATTTGCAGTGAATGAAGTTGTACTGGCGTCGAACCTTCCCACGAATTCACAAGCGATAAGGCTGCTATGATAAAAATAAAAGAGAAAATGAAGACTAGCAATCTTTGGCCTCTTCATTTGTTTTCCTGACAGAATTCCAGCTACACAAGTTTTCATTTATAGCAACCACCATAAGTATAGTCCAAGAATTTTGCAACAAAGTTTTGTAGTCAGCCATCAAACTAAACGTCGGTGTCAACATTTCGCAATCAACCCGCATAAAAACGAGACGGAAATATAGGACGAAAGAAGAGCATCACAATCGTGCAGATAAATCGACGGCTACTTCACACGTTTATGCTTAACCAATGACTGAAAATTCGAATAAATGGAAATTTTAACACTTTCAATTTTATGAAGTAGAAATAAGAACTAGATATTTTAACACTTCCCTTTCTAATGTCACACTGTGTTTTTTCGCTGATGAATCCGAATTGTTTTTCTAAGAAAATAAGTTCTTTACCAAACAATCGAATTGAATGTTTCACAAACGGAACGTTCGCTCGATCAGAAAAGGAAGTTAGTTGAAAGAACTGCTGACGGTGCACAATCCAGAATAAGGGTGACGGGTCAAGTGCAACCACCATGCCCCGAGAGGTGTACTCTCGCGATGCAAGGTCAATTTAGATGAAGCGCTGGTGGGCATGATTGATAAAGCCCAGCATACGGTGACTTTTTCGATGTTGTCATATTGAGCAACATGCCTGAAGAACCCCGCATTACAGTAAATATGGTTAGGAGTGAACCCAGCAGGACGTTGCCACCTCTGACCACACGCATTCCTTCCGCACAGATCGTGTTTTACCATGAGCAAGGGCAAACCTCGGCTTGGCATGCACAAAATGCCTGCCATAGAGTTTGTTCTGATATCATCAACTGTTTCCAGTCCACGTGGCAATGAGCTGAAGAGACAGAAACTTTCTGTGGCGCTAAGCATTAAGAACTAAACTTCGCACCAGTTGAAGCAAAACGTCAAAATTAGATTTTCACAGTGCTTAGCATCTTACCGTAGGCATGCCGTCGTGTCTGTTCATACAAGAATCCCACGCACGTTTTACTAAGTCAGGGACAAGAAACTGAACAGCTTCTGACGGCACTGCTCAGGAACGGGTTGTTGTGTCGTCACTAACGCCAACAAATCCAACCAGCTGCTGTTAAGGTTCCTGCTGCCAAAGCAGGAAAGCTTGTGTTAATCGCTTCTTAAACCGCAACCCATCGACCTACAGATGATTTCTGTACTCAGGTAAGACGTTACAACTTAAAGCGCAGTTTGACAAAGTTAACAAGACATAAAGCCTCGTGCGCCACTTTGTCGCAATTGACTTTTCGAACTTTGGTACAATTCGCAATTTTAAATGAAAAAAACGGCATCAGTTCTGCTGCTGCGGCCATAGAAAATGTTAATAGCAACGTCACTGTGGTCAAAAATTATTTTAGGGCATATATTCGTACGCAGTTTGGGAAACATCTAAAGAGCTTTTTAGACTAACCCAGGGTTTTTTTAAGGAAAATGTTAGGAACCCGGTTTGGATTTGTAGGGGCCCGATTTCTCTGATTCTAGGGACCCGATTTTCTCTGATTTTTGGGACACGATGATAATTTTCTCTGATTCTAGGGACCCGATTTGAAATTCTAGGGACCCGAATCGGGTCCCTAAAACGCCTTAAAAAACTCTGGACTAACCTTTAATGCATCACAACAGTTGCCACCCAAGCAGACGCCTGGCTGACAGTTGCCACTCAGGCGTCTCGATGAGTCAAGGAAACAACTGCCATAATTCATACAAATAATAATTATTAGAACCACACCGCGAAGCTTTCAACTGGCGCAAATGCATCTGGAAAAACGTTGACCAAACTAACACTATACAAATGGCTAACATGAATCAACAGGAAATATTGGTTTTCCCGACGTTCTGCATCAATCGACTGCAGTTGAAAACTTTGCTTTACTGTTGTGTTAACCAATGTGATCGGCACACGCGCGAAACGATTATAATTAAGGAATTTATAGCGCAAATCTTTCCGAAACTCTTCAGTAATATGTGCAGAGCTGGAAACAAAATAAATATGTTATAGTTTTCAATACCGCTGGCCAAACAAGGTTGCATTTTCGCTTGCCAATTTTATCATGCCACAATTTGCTCAAATTTTGGGACAGACCGTTTGTGCTGCACTTTCTAACCCAAGTGATGAAACAAAATATTCTACAATTGGTCAATACTGTGCAATGATCCGGCAACGGACATTGACAGCAACTTCACTGATGCTCAGATGGTAACATAAAGGAAATTACGAATTACACTGAAATACATCAACGAGCCATTAGAAATATATGAACACAAATTCACTCAAACTCAGCACGTGCTTTTTCCACGCTGAGTTTATCAAATCTACAGGAAAAACACACATCATAAAACATTACACAAATTATGCATTGTTGTGACATCACAGAACTCCAAACACACATTGGTCGTCACGTAACCATATATAGGCATATGATGCCGGGAGAGAGGGATGAACACTTGTGTGCCAAAGGAGCTCGCAATTGGGCCGCAATGTACGTCCATGGGCTGCAAGTACATGTTTACGATCAGTGTGACAAAGTGCCAACAGCAGGCGAACGCGTGTTCGGTCATTGACAGCGGAAGCGCGCAGACATTACACGTTGTTATATTTGCAAACTTCGAAGCTAGATCGATTTGTGTGAGCGCGCAGCCATAACAATTTGTCCACCTCAATACCAAGTCAGAATGCACGTTTCAATTCGTTTTGGAACCGTCAATTTCAAATACCTGCCCTTACACGCCTCGAGAACAATTGCTTGTGAAAGGACGCTCCACCCCACACTGGCGCACGAGCAGTCATGTTTATTTACCTAGTCATATTTTCACAACCTACCCAGCTGATGAACATTTCACGTTTTCCCAAACTTTCACTATTCCCCCCTCCACCGTTTGCATGCATTCCTTATTTAAAGCGTGCAGATGTTCCCTGTTCTCTTTCTAAGTTTAGGAAATTAGAGCACCAAACGCTTGTGCACTACAATCAATTATCTCACACAAAACGCGAGCGGTGAACTATCAATTATCTCACACAAAACGCGAGCGGTGAACTATCTCGATTTATTATCAGTTTTCCTATCTTTGAAAGCAACAAACTAACTCGAAGCAACCATTGCACTCGGAGTTTTGTGTCTGTGACGTTCCTGCCCCTTCGCACCAGCAGTAGAGTGAATATTATTATCGATTGAACAACAATACAACAAAAATCTGCTGCGACAGCAATCGTCTTCTATCGATTATGCCTCAGCAGCAGTGGAAAAACATCCACCAGGTGTGGCCGATCAGAATCATAAGTGCATAAAAAGCAAAAACGACTTGAGGCAGCTCTGCCTGTGACAGCATCTTGTGTCTTAAAACGGGTTTCCACCGCCTTGCGTTGATGAATGAGGAAGAGTGGGTAAAGTTGCAGCTGCTGTTGCCCTTTCGTTGAGAAAAGCGCTGAACTCGTCTGTAACAGTCTCGCCTTTGTTAACTGGCTGAACACCGCCCGTTTGCTGCCCAGCAGACGATAGCCACTGTTCTATTTCGTTTTCAGTTGATTCTAATCGCATTAGTTCTCGATCCGGCACATCACCGAAAGCATCCAGCTGCTCAGATAGTGATTTCTGTTGTGGCTGTTCACTCGGCCCTGGAGCAGACAGACTCAAACCAGCCAGGTCATTCGTCAAAGCAGTCGGGATTTGTTGAGACGATGACGCGGTGGCGGTCGGCTTCGCATCTCCGCTCAGATCAATTAAATCTGATACTTCTGGTGTGGGCTGCTCGGTGTCCGAATAGCTGGGTGGCGGCTCCTCGACCACAGAGAGAGTGGCATGAGGCTGTGGGAACGCTGGAGGGTAAGCAGAGCCTGAATGCTGCGCGGGAGACGCGAAGGTTTGCTGTTCATCACGCGTTTCCGCACTGCCTTTGTTTTTGCGAAACCTTTCAAACCTCTCATATCTCAGAAATATGTTGTTCAAGTCATCATTGACTCGAAGCAATTCGACGGTTATCTCTTCACTGCCAACCTGCTCCAACAGCTCCACAACCCGCTGCTGCATTGCTCTGCAGGTGCGGTTCAGTTCTTGCATGAGCTCTGTGTCACCAGGGTCACAGCTCGATGGGTTTAGCTCGGTCAGCATTTCGGAAAACACCTTTATGTTACCGTCGACCACGCTGATGTCCTTACGTATTTTCGCAATTTGTTGTGGAGATGGATTGGCAACGTACCTTCCATAACTTTGACCTTGCTGGCCATTGCTGCGATTCCTCGCTTTGCCAACGTGGCTTGTCTCCCGCTGACCAGGACCGCCTGACCTTGATGCCTCAGGCTCACCTGTTCCGATAACTCCCAAAGGGTTGGTTTCTGGAAACTCGACACCTTTTGCCTGCAACTCTTCATAAACTTGCAAAACACCAGTCATATGTGGGTGAGAGCCAAATGCTTCAGCATACTGCTTAATCATTCCAAAAACTCGCTGTTGCAGTATGATTGATGGATTGTTCTTTGGTTGAATCAGTTTCAATAAAGTGTCATGAATGAACTCTCTGGAGGTGACCAGCACATGAAACCTTACACCACAGTTTTTGACACACGATTCCAAAAGAGATAACGTGAGGCAAATCTGATTAAAATTTTTATTGCTTGAAAGCCTTCGTTTGATAGCCTTCACTGCATCTTTAGGACCATCAGCATATGCCTTGACAGCATCACACACTTCTATATTCAGTGCCCAATCTTCAGATGGCAGACTTGAAGCAGTAGCTTTTTCAACAAGCTGACCAGCAGGAGTGCCAAAAACATTGCTGAACATTGACTGCACACGTTCCATTTCCAGATGAAGTTTCGCAGCTTTGTCAGTTACAACTGCTATATTTAATTCAAGTAGTGATCTAACTTCTAAAAACAAACAAAAAATTTTATAGTTCCTGAACAACTTCAAAAATAGGTATTTAAAAAACAAGGTAAGCTGTAGAGGAGAAAATCTACTTAAGAAATCATCTTCTAACATTTCTATAATATTTAAAAACCTTTCTTTGTATTATTCATGCAGGAATTTCATTATTAGGCAAAACAGTAATCTAATACAAAAAATGTATTATCCACTTTAGATGATCAATTTTTTCCACATTTTGATATTATGCCTCAAAAGTATAACACTATTAGAGGTGTAAAAGTACAAGTTCAACCTTACCATTAGTTTTGGGACTGGATTTTAACAAATCTTTAGTGGCTTGAGATGACTTCTATTTATCACATTGCAGTAGCATTCATTTAAATTTAGTAACCTTTGCCCTTGTACAATAGAACAAGCATCATAATTAGGGCAACCAAAAGTCAATAAAGTCAAAATTTTTCTGCTTTCTTAAAAGTTTTTGAAACGTCCACAAACCAAATTTCATGCTGATACCATGAGCCACTCCAAAGTTATTAGGTTGAAAAAAGTCAAAATTTATCACTAGGTCAAAATTTTCTTGCAGCAGAGCTATTTTATCTTTCTCGATATTTTATTAAAGTTACAACAACAGACTTTGATGTAATTTTGCAAGTTTAGTTGCAATTCTGAAATAGTAATAGGTTTGTTGCGACTTTTGGTGTAATAAATTTGTTTAGTCCACTACTGGACGATTGAATGTTAAGTAGACTAGGCATGGCAATGCAAGAAACGTGGTCTTACAGTACTTGGTTTGGCAAATGCTCAATCCATTCAGCATATAGTGTGTCGTATTTTATGATATTCTCAGATTTGACTCTACTATATTTATTAATGTACTTATCGTACTTATCTACACTATTGCGATGTGGCAGTGGTCTACAGCTTATGGCGCATTTCCTCTGGCAATCACGAATAATTTTGAATGTATGAAAACAGCACGTGTTTAACGTGACATAAACCGTTTTCTTCTGGTGGCTTTTCCTTGCTTGCAAAT
>Ga0210059_1015686_pt1 | contig 11025 bp, 5 predicted proteins | sample Ectturendosymbi2_FD_188042 | JGI IMG/M metagenome (GOLD analysis project Ga0210059, IMG submission 188042) | Ecteinascidia turbinata endosymbiont from Florida, USA - Sample 2 (SPAdes) (version 2) | ecosystem: Host-associated > Tunicates > Ascidians > Unclassified | place: Key West, Florida... | reverse complement strand
GAGGAGCGCATACGCGAAACATCTTACGGCTAAACCCAAACCAGACGCAGGCGTGTTTGTTTGGATCCCTACGACCTAGTCCCACCGCTTCGGATCACAAATTTGGGAAATGTCACACCGTGAACTCTTCGCAAACATCCCACCCCTGCCCCTTTCTCTAGAAATCAGGGACGCCGGAACGGGTGTGCATCATCGAACCACTGCCCCCCTGTCTTTTGAAATGGGGGGAAACGGAGGTACAGGTGCCCTTATATAACAGTATCATAAGTAATTTCATTATTTATAAAGATCGACTTGAAAAAAAATTATTGCAGCTATACGCGCCTGAGAGTGGGGGCATTTCCCCTGACCTTTCAACATGGGGGCAACGGGTGCGAGGTGTCTTTTTCATAACAGCATCATAGGTAATTTCATGGTATATCAAGATCGAATTGAAACAAATTTTTCTATAGTTTCTTTGATTATGTTTGAGGTCATCATTGTTGTTGAAAAGAAGCAAGCACATTGGTAACGATTTTTTTGATTTTTATAAGTTTCCATTGCCCTCCGCTGTTTAACTGCCCCCCCCCCGCCCTACTGCTGTTCCAGTGTCCTACTTGAGATAGCACTTGCTCAGTGATTCCCAAGATTCACGACCATAGATGAAGATCGAAAGAAAGGCTGATTTAAAAAGTGACAGCTTTGCGGCTTTTCAAATCTCCCGTTTTGTGACCACAGAGCGATAAATCTCATGCAGAACTGCGTTTTGTTCAGCTATCCGTGTATCGATCTTCCTGTTCCGTCTTACGTCACTCGTGAATACCACCCCAAGCCACCTGAAAATTCTCGAAATGCCTAAAGTGTATAGCCGCATACTTGCGACGTACGCTGCTGCCTTGGGTTTCTGGAGAGACATAATACTTCGGTCTTTCTGGTGGTCGACTTGGTCGTACACAATAGAAAACCGACCAATGCACGTTGAAGGTCCTGTTGAGAAGATGCATGAAGTACCAAATCGTCAGCAAATACAAATCGGTTGACCTGCAGCTTCTGACAGTGACACCCTGGCAGGTCCGTAACCAGCTTGGGACACCAGGGGGGCGAAGAGTTTTCTGAGGAGGGCCCAAATTTTTTAAACTATGTCCAATAGTTTTAAACTATGTCCAACACATTTTTCTTGGGGGACGAAAATTTTCCTAGGGGGTTTCGCCCCACCTGCTCCCCCTAGTTACAGGCATGCACCCTGGTCGATTCGGCTGTGACTGTCTATGCCAGTGATTCTAAATCGCGGTTTCGAGAGCCGCATGCTGCTCCCAAGCACCCTTTGTGTGGCTCTCAGAGGGCTTTTCAATAATATCATAAAATGTGATTATTTCAAATTTTAGAATCCTAACTTTTAAATTCTGACGTTGAATTTTGTCGTTCGCGAATTTGAGCTCTGCGGCTGTGCGATGAAGTACTTTGTGGGAGGCATGCCTCGCACAATCATCAGGATTGCCAGATGATGACAAATTTGGCAAATATTACCAAATATTATTGTTTTCCAAAAGTTACATTTTTATGCCAAACTTTTGCTATATCTTGAAACACCAATTGCCAGTATAGACCAAGCAATCCATTTTGGATTATTTATCAAATAAATACCGAAACTTTAGACAGAAAATATAGCCCAGTGTTTCCAGACAAAGATGATCACCATCTGGTTTGCTGGATGGATATCCGGCAGGATAGTATGTTTTCAATCGGATACGGATATTCAAAAGTTCCTTTTAAGCTGAAGCCTGATACCGATAAGGATATCCGATCCGAAACGCTTTACTCGATATTTTGAGGATTCAGGCTTTGAAATAAAGTTTGGTCACTTTTAACCTCTTGAAGATAGTTGCACTTAATACTATTTGTACATTGCACAATCATTCATTTATCATAATCGGTAAGATCTTTTCAGCTTTTTGTTCCATGCCTCCTGGTCTATCTGTATCTATGCATTATTAATGACACTTTTGGATAGCTTTCGGATACGGATAGCACGATTTGAACGAAAACGGGATTCAGATCAGGTGCAGATATCAGTTTTTAAAAACAGGACAGGATCGGGTAGTAAAAAACACTATCCGATCACCTCCGTTGCCAACCTTGCGGATTTCCCGCGAATTTGGGCTTGTTTTTTCTCAACTCACGGGTTTTTGAACACTTCCGGATTGCTTGATTTTGGCCTTATTTTATTTGTACTTTGCTTGTTATTGGGCATGTGAAAATTTGTGCCTGTTTTGCTACGGCCGGGATGAAAATCGGGTATCCTCCAGTTTTTGTTCAATCATTTCGGGGCATCTTCTTCCAAAGCACATCTTCTTCCAAAACGCATACACCTTTCCAAAAGGCTGAGGAGAGAGATGCACTTGTAGTTAGCACATTCTCTCCTGTTTCCATTTTTGTGTTTGGGAACTATCACCCTAGTTTGCAAATATTTCAGTCCTCCACAAAACACCAAGCCACTTGAAACACAGGAGTCACCTAAGGAATGCCATCTCGATTCAACGTTTTGAGCACTTAAGGTCGGGTTTCTTCACAGCCTGCAACCTTCCTAGCCTTACGTATTTTATATCTAGGACCTCGGTTGCAGTGATGGTATTTTCCTCCCCCAAATGTAGCTCCAGTACGTCCATGGTGTGACAGTGATTGGGTTTAAAAGATCTTTGAAATACTCTCTCCATCTGCCAAGTATGTCCTCCTCATTGCTGACTAAGACAAAATTTGGGGCTTTGATGGATATAGCAGTAAGAGATGTTTTCCAATGGCTTGCCAGAACATTTTGTTGGCTTGCCAATAACTGGAATCCAGTCTATACCCGACATGAGCGCTGTGGACGTCCGCACCTCAGCGTATTGCGAATGCAAAGACGATTCCGGTTTTCTCTGAAGCCATGACTTGTAGGCTACTTTCTTCACCTGTAGTAGCGCATTTAAATACGAAAAGAAAAATATAACCGATGTTTTGGTGAATCAACCACCTATTGATTGTCTTTTCGCAATAAGGCAAATGTCAAAGTTGTATACCACTCCCTTTTCGAACAAAATATTCCCCGTGACAAGAATCTGCATACAAAGAGTGTTATTATGATCTTCAGTCAGTTCTTTCAAAATCAGCAGATGAAAGACAAACCACAATGACACGACAGAATACAGCATTTACGAAAACAACACATCCGATCTCTTTATGCTGGACTGTAGGAGGCATAGGAAATTCGAAAATTCTGATTAATCAATTCCTGTCAACCCCACTCAACTTGTGTTAATTCTCGTGAATGGTTTTCGATAGAACACGTTACCTAATGGAAAGAAAATCAATAACCATACCTTCGCTCTTAATTTCTACGGCAACGTAGCTGGGGGATTGACTATTTTGGAACACTGAAGGTTTGTTCAGTTGCCTGTCCTACATACTTACATCAGATAAAACGTTCAATTGCAGTTGATTGCGTAGCGTCAAGTCATTTCCGGACAGTGTTGCAACCACCTTCGAAATATTTTACGGTAGTTTACATGTCCTACATTTTCAGTCCAACTTTCCGTTTGTGCTGAGATTAAAATCTTTGGCCAACATTGCAACCAGATGCATAAAAATGTCGTAGCTATAACAGGATTATCAAGAGGTGACACTCATGTTTTGCTCCATTTCTGTGGATTTGTAATAGCGATGAGCAAAGCCATGGTACAGAATAAGCAAGTCGTAATGGCAAATTCAATGAGAGAGAGACTGCATAAAAATTCAGCACTTCCAATAGGCACCATAGAAAAGCGAATGTTCCTCGAATAAAAGAAGGCTATTATAAGTGCAGAAACGTAAATCATTTACTGAAGTACAGCGCATATTTATTTTCTTACCGTATGTACTCGCATATAAGCCGATCTCGCGTATAAACCGACCCTTAAAAACTGCCCCCAAATGAGCAATTTTGCAAAACCTCGCATATAAGCCGACCCCCAAAATACCATGGTGTGTTGTTTGGGCTAATATCAAAAGAGTATCAATATGCAATGCACTGTGCTCAATCAGATGTGATTATGTTGCATTTTATTTGAGGTACAGTTAAAATTAATATTAAAATTGACTGGTAGTTTGTCGGAATTAACTTCATTTAGTGCAGTCTCAATTTTGTGGCTGTACGTATGACTGAATGGTAATATCGGTGATATTGCGTGATCTGAGAAGTGGCGTCATGTGAATTCGTTTGTGTGAGATCAGATTTATGCGCGTATAAGCCGACCCCCTAATTTGGTAAATTTGTTTTGAGTTTTAAAGTCGGCTTATATGCGAGGATATACGGTAAGTAAATCTTTATTTCTTTTATTCTGATTTTAGAAAAAGAATGAACTGGTTGCAACCAACTGAAACTGTGTAAGATGCTGCCAAGTCCTTCGCATTGAAGTAGTGCTCTACGTGGAGTTTTGTGGTATCCAATCCACATTTGCAAATGTTGGAAGTATTGTTGTGTACGTATAAGCTTCCTAAAAATGTCCAGAAAAATAGAACGTGAAAATCTATTTCCAAGCGAATGTTTCACCGCTACAAAAACCGTAAACCAAATCATTGTCAACATAGTCATGACAGGAGGTAAGTTTGTCTCCCTGCCGTTCTACCACAAACAGACGATAGAGGAATTTGCAAATTGGCTAAACTAACTCAAAAACTTGGAAAGTTTGCAACATAAAAGCACTTTTCCCAAGAAGTCTGTAAGTGGAAATTATACACACAACTGAAATCAGCCCAATTCCTAACAGAAGCCATACTCAACATCGACTTTCTGGCCCTTACGTAAATCGATTAAATGAAGACTTCACGCTAATAAATTTAATTAAAATCTGTTCAACTCATTAAATTTCTCAAGAACTCTCGAGCAACGCAACCTCTACCCTGACCTAAGCTTAGCTTCAGTCGCAAGAACAAGGTGGGGTGCCAGCATCAAGCAAATTGTCTTTCCAGCTTCCTGGTCAGTTTGAATGTGTGTCATGAGGTCAGCAATTAAAAGATCTAGGTTTGCTGCAAGCTTTCGAAGAATCAGCCGACTGGGCTCTGCTTTCATGAATTTGCGATGATTTACACTCGCAGGTACCTGTTTGTAGGAAGTAGTCTTCACAAACACGACAAAGTCTAACTAAAATCAGCAAGCGATGTCACGTAACTGTACACATCCTTAGTCCTGAAACGACAATGTTTAAGATTTGGTACCATAAGGTTTTAGGTTAAGATTACATACACGAAGATTTCGTAGCAATTGACTTGTGAGCAATTGGTAGTGCATTCTATGCCGCCCTACCTCTCAATTGCCACCTGCTTTCGCAAGGCAGGGTAAGTCTATAACCTTGAATTTGCATTCTGCTTAGCCTCAGGCAACCGGTGAGTAGCCATAGGAGCAGGTAGACAGTAAGATATTGGCAGAGAAAAAGGTAAGATTATAAAAACTGCGGCCTGCGATTGTGAAGCAACGGAAGGTAAAGTGTGGGGAGTGAGATCGGGATGCAATAAGAGGATAAGATGTCATTACCACAGCTTTCGTCTAAGTGTACACAACAAATGCTGCCTGCCTTAAAATTATTGGGAGTTTCTAACCAAAAAAACTGAGAAACAAAAAAGCCAAACAGCCAAAAAAACGTTTAAAGTATATCGAGATTCCAAAGCTCTTTATACCTCTCGGTAGAAGCTTCGCGTACCACAAATTTTGCTTTCATAAAAAACAAAATAGATTTGGAGTGTTGTTCTTGGCGCTAGGGAAGCGAACTAGGTAAGTCGACACGTATCTTTCCCAGGGAATTTGTGCTTCTATTGCTCAGCTTGGGAAAAAGCACAAGGAGTAAAACCCTCTCCCACTCCAATACGCTTCCCAAGCAGTGTGTCATGGTAAGTGAAATCCACCCCAAATCGTGATACTGCAGAAGTGTGTCATATTATTAAGGGAGACACCTTCAGTTTTTCAAAACACCTTCAGTCCAGTAGTGACAATCAGCAAAGAGTTTTTCTGTAAATCCCAAAATACTATTACTTTTTTGTAATATCTCGTTGGCTTGATTTTTACACAGAAACTATTCACCAGATGATATAGAGGCAAATCCATGAAACTAAATTTTGCAAACCGCGTTATGCTTCAAACTATTTTCCCCAAAGCTCAATTCTAAGTTCAGCAGCAAGAATACAGCCTGTTTGCTGAAAGCCAATTTTCAAAATTATTTTTTGCAGACACTAACCTGCAAAGCACTAAGGGCTGCCGGCATAAAAGCATTCAGTTTTATACTCTTCTCTTTGATTTACACTTTGCATCTGCGCAAGCATTGACCATTTGAATGGCTGCTACAGTAACTACAACAATACACATTCGTTGGACTGCCATTTTCTCGAAGAAGCCTGGAAATTTCTTTTTACCGAACACTCGTCACAGATTTGAAGAGAAACGCATAATAACAGTAATGTGTGGTTTGCAAGCTTAGAAATGGGATGCGAAAATGCGGAAGCTATCCACCTGGTGGCTGCGTTTCAGACAGGGCTGTTAGCTTAGCAGAGTGGGAAAAAACGAACAGCCATAAAAATTGGAATTAGCAGATCAATCAAAAATCTGGCCATCATGTAAACCGCCACAATGAAATTCAGCGGCGAAACGACAGAGAGTAACGAGTACAGGTGAAACTAGTGAAGACTTCGCATTGCTTCACTTCCAGCATATGATCGCACCACAGAACACTTTAAGAGTCAACAGAAAAAAAGGTGATAAAAATATACTAAACACCAACACTTACAAGGGAAAATTTGCACCATTTTAACATTCGGCAAAGTGCGTCTGGGTAAAATTACAAACGTTACCAAAAACTATGAGACTTTAACATACTTAGTAAGAAAAAACAATTTTCCGCTGGTTCCAGTTTGTAGATAAGCGCGATAATGGACTCTTTTGTATTCAATCGTTCCACGTCCATGCGACATGGACTGCTAAAAAAATATCCTGACGGAATAACGCGTGAGTCGACTAGACCATTATGAAAGCCCCGCTTTTCTCATGCAGCAAGGTTTTACAAGACCTTCCACAGGCATCCACGCTGATGCACTATTCGGTCAACAACAGTAGCTGACCACACATGTTGCTCACTTGCGCCTTCAGTTTGTGGCCTGATCAAAGTTTTTTGCTTTCGAGTATCCAGATCTTCGTCTTCGCAAGCAAGGACGCTGCCGCCTTGGCGTTTCGTTGCTTGATTGTCGGTGCTTCTGTTCGGAGAACAACCAGGGACGACGAGCGTTTGTTCTGTCGCTGAACGTAACTTAGCGGCAAAATCGAGTCCGAGTGCGGCTGTAGGTCGGAGTCTGTGTTATGAATCAGCTCGAGTGGTAGCGACTGTGTGTTTTGCATTTCTTCATCTTGGCGTTTGTGCTGTATTTCCATCATTGCTATCAGCACGTTCGGAACCGTTTCAGTGGGGGCGCTGCCATGCTTTTTAGGTTCGCTGTGACGACGACCAGAACTTACAGCGCTCTTTTCCATGTTGTTCGTGTAGTTCTCAGTAGATAGCACGCGTCGTAGTTGTCTGCCTGCGCCACTGGTGACTTCACTAACAGTTATATTCTCATTACCGGATCTACTGCAACAGGCGCAGCGTTGTCCCATGCCACCACATAATTTCGAAAACTTATCAGTGTACAGCCAGGGGAAAAGCATAATGCGCCAACGGCGGAATGTTACAATGATGCAGATGAGATTGATGATCAAGTTCAAGTCGTACATGGCCAGGGGTGCGAACGGGGCGTCTGGGTAATCTGCATAAACCTTTATTACGAGAAGCGCTATTGCGATATCAGACACAATGCACAAGCCAGCCAAAAGAAAGGAGCGATGAATCAGAGCGAGGAGTCCTACGCTTCCACTCCTCAAGTGCTTCGTTCTCACAGCGCGAAGCTTGTTATCCATGATTGGATAGAGAAATAGCGCAAGAAACGATGTCTGAAAAAAAGCATAACTCCAAGTAAATGACAAACTGCAGTTAACAGCTCACATTGAGAGCTGAAACGCCATATTATTCACGCTTCTGCACTGCACAAATACTATTTTCATGCTTTTTCTGTATAGGGATTTTGTTTCTTGTCAGTTTTAGCTGTGCAGTGAGACATCGCAATACTCGAAGGTTGGCCTTGAGCACGGTCTTTTTATGGAGCATGATTGATAACATATTTTTTCATCGAACATTGAATTTTTTTCCTAGTCAGAAAATTCCAAAATGCGTTTCTTGTTGTCGTCACAATTACAAATCGCTCGTGCCACATGTTTCATCTCCCTGCGCGATAGATCAAGCTGTCTCCGTGCGCAATGTTATTGAAACATTTGTGAAACCACGCGCGACACGAATGCTTGTTTTTACGGCAGCCGTGCTGCATCGAGCAGGACAGTGAAGTCCGCAAAAGCGCAAATTTTTCACTCTTAAAACCGAGGGAAAACTCGCAACTGAAAAATTTAATAACCTCTGACCAAGGCGATACTGACTTTAAAAGTTGCAGACGTATAATGCTAAACTAAGTCACAGGTGTTTACAGTTGCAGCAAAAGTAATGTTCCACTAGTGAAAGTAGTGGAAGTCCTTAAAGCACCACCATCTTTTGTCAAGGGCAGTTTGCTATGATGTACGCTTAAACTTACGCAATTCAACAACCGACATACAGGTTTGCAAAAAAACATTCCTGGGTAGTAGTCTAATCAACATCAACAACCTATGTGACAAGTGTCAGCAAATGTCTTCTCTTGTCCGGATTTAATTTTTTGGCTAAGGTCTTAAGGTCTTGATAAGCTCAGGTACAGACTGCTTTTTTCTAAGACAGGTGTAAGGTAAAAAAGCACTGTAGTATCTAATCATGTCATATTCTAAATGTCTCTTAGCAGGCCGTTGATTATTGTGGAACAGTTGCGTGCGAACAGGACGTGCAAGACGATATTCCTCAACATCCGCTTTGAAAGCTCGTGTTTCACGCCTGGTGTTTGAGTTTGTTTAAGGTAAGCGAAATCGAAACGCAGCCAGTTGATAAATGCCTTGAAAAAAATTTACCACAGGTTATGCAACACACAAGTGTACCTGAATTCCACCACCGACCAGACCTGCAATTGTGTTCACTTGCACGCCCTGCTGCATTGTGCCAGTGCCTGTTGTGGTCGAGGTACTTGTATATTCGACAGCAGCTTTCCCAAGTGACCAATGACACACGCGACCGCTGGCGCTGTTTCCCGTGTCCACCACAAACAGAACCATTGAAACGACAGTGGTAACGATGAAACAGCCAAGCGCTGCCCAGCTGAGAAAACGCACAGGCTTGCTGAAAAGATGCTTCAGAGCTCGATTTGAGTAGAAAATGCGCTGTAAATAAAATTAGTTATTAGCCAGTGCAAGCAATGATGGTTTGACCCTGTTCAGGAATAGCCACAGGCATCTTTAGTGAGACAGCAAATGCCGACAATGCTTACATTACCACAGCCTGACGAACAATGCACCTGTGTGATAGGAGAAAACCTGGACATTGCTGTCACGTCTTCGGCAGCACATGTAATCGAACGTGGCGCAATTGTTATACCGCAGTATGAAAGGAAAATCAAAGCGCTTTATTTGCAACTTCGCGCTGAGTTCTTGCAGCAATAATAATTGTTTAAATTGTTGAAGATTCTGTAAACTTACCCGGTGCTGTTAGCGCACATTGTAGCCTACAGCACACTAGTTGTAGGCTACGCCCGGTACTTTTATGAATTAGTGACGTTATCAGACTGTGTTTTCTGGTTCTGCAGTTGTTTGTGGAGTAGATAGCTGTTTTTCAGTGTAACAATAACAGATCAAACGTATTTGAGGATAATTCTTTGTGTAATTCAACTAGTCTAACAACATTAGTCGAATGTTCAAAATCCATGAAACCAAAATGTGAGGGATTACAGTTTAAGACCAAGATGTGCCGACTTAACGATGCAAGTTAACTTAGGTAGAACGATCTAGTCCAGTGCTTTCGACATTGTACTTTTTTTAGAAGATTCTGAAGATTTTTGGAGGGTCACGAGCAGGCCCGTAACCAGCTCGGAACACCAGGTGGGGCGAAAGAGTTTTCTGAGAGGGGCCCAAATTTTTGAACTATGTCCAATAGTTTTGAATTATGTCCAACACATTTGTTCAGGGGGACGAAAAAAATTTTAGGGGGGCTTCGCCGCCCCTGCTTACGGGCCTGGTCGCGAGTAGATATTTTATGTACACAGCTGTATTGCATTTGCTCTCTTCGAGTTTTAGATGTTTTTTGGGGTTGTACTCAGTGGCGTAACTGACGGGAGGTAGGCGTGCAATCCTCCCCCTGATAAGCTAAACGTAAAAACTGGGTCCTCTTTTGTTGACATTTTGATATTTAGTATTCTTTTGGCTTTCAGTAGGTTGTTGTTTGTTTGCCACAACATTCCGATTAACTATCATATTTAACTTTTTTCTGAGTGTTGTCTAGCGGCCCCCTACGGTGGCGAGTGGGCTTCCTTCAGCACAATTTTGCCTCCCTGCCTTAAACCACCAGTTACGCCACTGGTTATTTTGCTACACTGGTTCGCCGTACCAAAAAGGTTTAAAACCACTGATCCAGTTCAGTGGGCAAGCCTATTTTTGCTGTTATTGCCCGCTAACACTTTCGCGCGTCTTTGCTGTGCTTAAAGTTAAATTGTTTCTTTCCCGGCTTTTTTCGAACCTTTCTCACGTTTGGCAACGAGAACAACTGTTGAAAAAGGGCCCCGCCCAAGATTTTGGTGAATTTACGTATGTTCCAAGCGTTTTGCCCATCCTTCCCACTTAGTGCAGTTCACTGCCATTGCTTTTCACGGCATTAGTTTGTTTCGGCGTGGAGCCTTTTTTGGGCCTCGAGCCAATTCAGGCGTACATGTGGTATTTTCATGAAACCTTCAAGAACCATCGATTTTGGCTTTGTGGGCCATGGTTTGCATAACATTTCCTCAGTCTTTCCATTTATACAGCGCACTCCTGATGAGAATCACAAACTGGGCATTAAC
>Ga0210059_1015685_pt1 | contig 11026 bp, 6 predicted proteins | sample Ectturendosymbi2_FD_188042 | JGI IMG/M metagenome (GOLD analysis project Ga0210059, IMG submission 188042) | Ecteinascidia turbinata endosymbiont from Florida, USA - Sample 2 (SPAdes) (version 2) | ecosystem: Host-associated > Tunicates > Ascidians > Unclassified | place: Key West, Florida... | reverse complement strand
AATGATGACGTAATGGCATACGTCATAGGGGCCCTCCAGTAAAAGTTGCCCCGGGCCCCCCTAACCTTCAATCCGGCTCTGGTTACGTCACATCTTCATAACGGATTGCTATGATTCTAAAACTTTAGTTCCGAGACATTCACTGATCTCATCTAAGAGTTAGCAGCACAAACTACTTTCAAACTTTTTAAGTATGTTGTTTCAACCTTACTGCAGCTTAACTTACGCTGTCTAATAGTTTGCCAGTCAAACTAAAAGTGGCATTTATTGCATTTTCGTTAAGTACTAGAAGTACCTTTCCTTGCAGTTTAATGCAGCTTTTATTTAAACTTATCCAATATGGCAGAGTTACGCGAACTTGTTCCTTTTACTTTCACATAACTTTGAATTACTGAATTTTCTACTCTTAAGTGCACACCAAATAAAATGGTCGAAATAAAACGGAAAAGAGAGCAACGAACTGCCAGATTTGCGTGTGAGCTACAACAGCCGATATCTCATTAGCAATAAGTGAAATCGTTTTGAAACAAATACAATAGAAACTCCCTTTACTACCACCATCAAAATACACTGAAACCTTGCTTTTTACTACCATCACGGTGTTCAGATAAAATATTTGCGGCCTCTCAAAATGTTCTTAGTGGTCCCCATGGTCATACCTTTAAAAAAGCCGCCCTGTGGAGGGGAACAAAAAGATTCGGTGGCACTGCCCCTTAATGCCTCCCGTGGCGACAGGCCTTCTCCCCTTGCGTTACGTTTTCAGACTATGGTAAATCGGCTATTGATTTATTATAATGAGAGCAATACCTTTTCTAAGCTTTTCTTGTTCAAATGATTTTTGTTATGACTGCAGATATTAAGTGTACCGTTGAACAAAGTAGTCAATCCTTTTGCGAAAACCGCATTGCCTACTGGCTGGCACTGATTCGTTCTACTTCCAACTTAAGCCTGCAATTTGAGCTCTAAATTACCCAGGCAGATACACCAACTGCACTATATCTCGCTTAGAGAAAGTAATTTTCCGATACCGAGACGTTGTACAGAAAAAGAAAAACATTGAGCAAGTTTACGTTTGCAGAGTTCTTCACTTCACCCGCCAAATTTTGGTGTTGATATGTCCACCAAACGACTGCGTTGTAACCAGTGGCGTAACTGACGGGGGGCCAGGGGTGCGCGCCGCCCCCCCTGGCAAGCTAAATGCAAAAAATGGGCCCCCCTTAGAGATTTCATGAACTGTAGAATATGAAAGTGCTTCTACAATTTTTGGAAATCCCTTAGTCTTGACATTTTAAATACTGAAATGGTGCAGTGCTTAGCAAACCAACAATCATCAAATGAATCATAAATTCAAAGTTGTTGCAGTGCAGCGGCGTGCAGTGTACAATGCATCATCTTGAACGTGCATACTGTGTGTGATGTAATAATCGCCCGTAGGTGTGGAACGTTGTCGCCATTTGCGGCCATTATACTTCTACTTGCTTTGGACTGTGTGATGGAGTTGTGAATAAGTTTGTCTGAAAGCTGTCATGTACATTTCCTTGAGATTAAGCAGTGACCTTGAGATTAAAATACAGAGAAAGTTGTGTAATGTGAGGTGACACTACAACTTTCTTTTTTGTTTTGTAAAGTCAATTAACAAAGCTGTCTGCAATTCGCCGTTGGGTGTTGAACCAGCGGTGTTGATGTTAGCATCTCGGCTGAAGGTGATAACTTCGTTTTTTCTGGCCATCCCAGCGGGTACCGCGGCTTGATCTGCACAGCGCACTTTACAACTTGAAGTGAAGTATGCGATTAAGCCCATAGTATGGTTCGCTACCCAAACAAGGGTTGCGATTTCGCAAAGGGTCAGAAAATAGATTGCGCCGAGACTATCAAAAACCTAAACCTGAGTTGTAATTTTTCAAACTTGTTTGTGTCTGTTTGCAGTGTAGCGTAGGCACTTGAGAAAACAGTAGAATGCTGACATTAAAAACAAACTTAGCAACCTACTGCCAAAAATCATCCATATATCCAACATTTTAGTCATGTTAACATAGGCTAATTGGGGCTTGGGTACCAAGATGTTCACCAAACTCAGATTTCAGTCACACCCGAAAAAGTTTTGGAACTGCTGGTTAATTAAGCAATATACAATTATGGTCAGGAGTCGGCTGATAAACACCCACATCCGGATTCATTATCATTTCTCAACTTTTTCTGAGTATTGCGAACTCTCTACATGGCAATTTGGCATTAACGCTATCAATCAAAAATTTTGGTGTGTATCCCATCTCTTTACTAAGTGATCTTTGTAATGTTGATTATGCAATACAGATTGCAGTTTTGGCAACGAAATGCGAATATGAGCAACATAAACATACGAAGTAGGAGTAAATATGAAATCTGGTGCTCAGAAACGCAAAGAGAAAGCACAACAGCAATTTCAAAGTTCTGCTGCAAAGTCCAGAGAGCCGTCGGAATATTTTGCTGCTTCCATCACTAACAGTTTAGCTGAAAAATCCTGTAATGCTTTACTAGTAATTATTCCAACTTCAAAAACAAAGTTTTCTTGCCTTTGCTGCTGCACATTTATTGAATATTTCGTCAAAAGATGATATAATTTGAAAGGCCACATACTTTAACCCAGAAAATATCTAACGCGATAAACGCTGCTGAGATGTTCTAGGCCAGCAATTTTGTGATCTGAATTTCGACAATTAGATGTCCACGGAGATCTTCAGTTTATGGGTTAACTCAAATAGAAACACACGCAGCAATAACTGAAAATTTCACAGTGTGCTCAACGCAGTTGCACAGTTTCAATTAATATCTTGAAAAAGTAGCCAGTATTTACTGCAGTTGCATTACTCCTTCACCCCCGCCATGTTGAGGATATGCGCGAGCAAAATACGTAATTTCACAATTAATGCCAACCGTCAAATCGTGCTTTAAGTTAAATGAATACAAGCGATTGTCCGACTCATGCTAAAAATATCTCGCAAAAACATTTGATACCTTGATCAAAACAATTTACATGCTTTTGTACACCACTCAGCATCCCTATCCGACATTTTTAGCCATTTACTTGTACTTCAGAACTTGATGTTAAAATGTCTTCATTTCTTCCCACTGCCGGATTACTCTTTGATGATAAGTGAAAGTAGGTATAGCTGGTGCGCTGTTTCAGTGTTTGGCATTCCCCTGTGTTCATGGGTGTTCGCAGGGGGGACAAAATGGGAATTTGCCACCACCTGGAAATTGGGACTAAGAACCAAAAGTTTCTAGAAAACCTGAATTTAGCAGCTTAATTGACTTAATTCTTGCAATGACAGTTTTATTTTCCGATATGACACTCACACTGCACAAGAGCCCGGTTCACTGATGTGGTGTCATTCAATTTTGAGCTTGCAGTTCACTCATGTCCGTTACATTGCCTCCAGAGGCAGGTTGCGAAACTTGGGTGCGGATAGTTCAAAAATGGTCTTCATTGCGTAACAGCAACATGGCAACAAAGGTCCACTTCAAGTTGCGGTAGTAGGCGTTTAGCCGCATGTGACTATTGAAGGCATCTGTGGCAAGTAATGCAGCGAGACAGTGACTGCTGATGGCAATAAGTCACGTACTTTTACACAATGTGAAAAGAAACCTTGCTGCCAACGAAGTGCATTTTTGGCATTGCAGCCGTAACATTTTCTTTGTGGTGTAGAAAGGGTAAAGCGTTATGTGAACGCCCATTTGCATTGTATCGTCAGCAGCCTGAAATGGGCAAGCAAAATGTCGACTTTGCCGATCAATGGAAAAATTTCTTTGAAGGCCTATGCCTGTGTTGTTTATATTTATAATGTAACATTTGTTCTGTACTGTGCTATAAATAACCGTTTTTGTGTTAAAGTATCCTTTGTGGCAACCTCTCGGTTAGCATGTTGTTGAATGTGCCATTCACCACGAACCAGGTGTGCATGAAGACTTACATCCACATATGTGTCGCAAACATGCGAAGACTAATGCCCATATATATGTAATGTAGGCTATGTGAATTTTTGGGAACTAATCATTGCATTCCCAGACGGTGTCCAGTGGGCCCCCTTCAGCAAAATTTGCCCCCGTGGCTCAAACCTCTAGTTACGCCACTGGTTGTAGCTTGTGCCATTTGTTTATTAAAAATCTACCACTGAACATTAAACAATATAGCATGAGATGTGAAATATTTCTCGCCAATGCCCACTGGCTTCGGGTGATGTAATGATGTGCTTTGCTAAAGATCGAACAATAAAAGAACAAGGATTAAATAGCTTTGACTCACCTTAGTTTCAAACAGGACCCTTTTTGATTAGATTTTAAGTGGGGGACAATTTTAACCTCAACTACCGGACCAGTAATGTTAGCTAGCCTGCTGCAGTCGAATGTCATCTCTGTCCTTTGTTCAAAGGGCGATTGACTGGGATGGAAGCAAATGGCCTTGTCTGGGTAGGAAGACACAAGGACTGGGGAAATTGACCCCCAAGTACTTATGTAAAAAGAAACTATTTTAAAGACAGAAACAGAGATAGTTTGCCACCCTGGATTTGATCCAGACTTTGAGCAAACATTTTATCAATTTACTCACTCCACAACCACATTTCCAAGTTTTTTAAGCTGCGAGTTTAGGGATTTTAACCACAAAACTCAGCTGCATATTTAGATCTGAAAAGAAGTAATCTACCGAATACCATTCCTGTTGTGACATTTTAAACTTAAAAAGGGGATTTGGTCTGCTTGTAGACTTGACTAAAATGAATGTTAAAGTCCAAAAAAACAAAACCTGTGTTTCCCAACTTTGAGTACGTTGGTGGGATCGTGAATCTCTTTTTAGCAAGTCATGAGCATGAAGCTCAAGGGAAGCTGGTAATGTGGCTGCAATTCGGGCGTCCTCCATCATTATCCTCTCGTTCTTTCTGCCCCGGAGCGGTGGCATCTGACAGGGCTGCAGTTGTAGTTGAAACACAACCTTCGAGTTGAAGTGGATCTAATGGCGCAAACACCAAACACATTTGTTCAGGTGAAGGTAAAAGCGCTAGGAACTCAAAAAAATGTTGATCAAACTGTATTGTCGAATAACCCGCGACAGTTAGGTAATTTTCTTCTCATAATTTGGAGTTAGTGCAAAATTGTGGTTGCCTGTGGAACTGTCATAGTGCTATACAAATTTGAATGGGGTTTCACTCTGCTGGATGAGCTACACAGTTACACAAAGAGTGCTCGTTCGCAACCAATATCTAACGAGGTTTGAAAGACTGAGCTCTCAGCCATGCAAACCAATCAATTTAGGCACACGGAACTGATAGGCAAGTGGGGAGTGTTTACTGTATATACTTTGGCAACCCCTGATGTAGCTGTATGTGGACTCCACGTATTGACCACGCACGTTTTCTCAGGACATTCTGGGAAACGCCAAATGTGCTCTACTGCATGGTAAGCTCAAAACGAGCATCCTTTCCCTTAGTGGTTCCACTTCACAAAAAAATCTTTTTAGATATGGGCATTAATCGATTAGGCAATTTATCGTTTTAAAAACATTAAGCTTCCGAGGTGCGGTTTTTGTGTATATGATCGCATGCTTGTGCATAAACGAAACATCTTTATCAAGTAGAATTTCCAAAATGTGTTTTAGGAAACGCCTTTTTCACGTTACTTCTCAAGAAGTATGTAACATTGTTTAAATTTCGAAGTTGCCTATGAGTGGATAAATGTACTTGAAACTGCTTTCAAGAGTTTCTTGACAAGGAAAAAGTTGGAAACCACTGCATTAAAGAAAGCTGATTTTATACCTTGCAAAAGGAGTACTATCTTAGAGACCCTTGTAAAATAGTTTATATTGTTTTGTTCGTCTTACTTTCAGATTTTAATATTTTGATTTCCGTCTTTGAGCATTTTATAGTTTGCCTGCTTTGATTAATCTCGAAAAAACATTAATTTACCTCAAAATGATGCTGGCCAAATTGCGGCTTTGAAACAAAACTTTCACGTATTGTTCTTATTGCTAAGTGGTTGTCTGCATCAATTATCAAAGCTGCTATTTTGGTTGGTATTTTTTGTAGCTTGGTGGCTATTCAAAAGGCAAAGACAGAAACCCACCATGAAGAATGTTTCATTTCAACACTTTGTTTTTGCTGCAGGCTATTTACTCTTATACACTATTGCTTATTGAAACTGACCAAAGTCGGAGTTTAAGTTTCCATATGTTGATACAAAGTAATTTCCGACAAATAAAAAACTGCTATCTTAATTTTAAAAGTTTGTAAACATTTAGCGTCAAACAGCAGTTTTACTATGTAAAATTTACGTGGCTAACGTATAATGAAAAGCGTGCGGACTATGCAATATTTTGCACAGGTTAATAGGTGAAAGATTTTTTACAATAAATCCATTGACTACTTTTAATCTGTTGGTTGTCAAGATTCACACAAAAAAACACATCACCGCTTAAAGCTTGATCCAACTACATCATTCTTAATAAATTTCCAAGGTATGCAAATTGAGAAAACTAGTTACAAGGTTCTTTTCCAAACGTGATCATGCGTAATGTACTTAATATGGATGGTGCGAATTTTAGTGAGTTGTTTCAAGAATCAAAATATCCAAGTGATGCTCGGGTCGTGCCTCTAAAGTAACACTTCACTGTAGTCATTGGCTTGAGACAAGGGGGTCCTGAGTCCATGTCTACTGCTTATATATCTTGAAATCATTCAGTAGATAAACTAATTCAACTCAAGTTTTTGTTGGAAATCTAGTTGTGAACCAATTCATGCTGGCTGATAAACTTACGTGTTTGTTCCCTATCTATGGTCCTTGTGGTCTTCTGAGCTTGCGCTATTATCCTGCCGTTGAACATGAAACTGTTTCCAAGTGCAATAAACATAGTTGTAGGGCCGTCGCCAGCGGGGGGGCAGTGGTTCCCGGCACCCCCATTTGAAATATGTGACCCTCATTTCACGTTTGTCCCCCTGGTTGCTGCATACATCCAATACACTATTTTTAAAATGTGGCCCCCCTTCTGGTTTTTGGCCCCCCTGCTGCTATATCCTGGCGACGGCCCTGCATAGCTGAGGTCGATTTTCCTTTAAAAATGCAAACCAAGCTGAAATTAGAAATTTTTACCTTAATGGTGTAATTACTTAGTTTGCTAAGAAACTCAAACGTCTTGGTGTAGCTTGCCATGTCTTTATCAAAGAATGACAACGATATTGGGAGGCAAGCGAAATCCAACTGCTGTGCTGCAAACAGACTGAAAGACGCCTTCAGGCAATCTTGATATGCAATAAAAACGCACCTGTATCGTTCGTATGGCATGTCAAAGTTTGCCTCCTAACTTTAGAACAGGTACACACGGTGTTTATGACACATCTGCGTAGAGCCTATAGCAGTGCTTATCAGATTTCGGGTTGCATTCTCAAGCATGCAAGTGTTCAACCGCGTCAGGCTATCTCATTCGACCAAGACATTTGATATCTTGAATGAAAGCAACCTAAATCATCTGTTCCGTCGTGTGTAGCTTTCATCTATGATCCTCATAAGCTTACTTCAAACGCCTGATATTTTTGAAGTCTTCATTTTCACCTGTTAAGTAGCATTTCAGCGTGTTGTTGAGAGATTGGGGAAGTATTTCTGGCTCGTTTTTTGCTTGTTTCTTTTCTCCCAGCAGTCTAACTTGCGTACATGTGTTCACACCTCTACGTTGCTTTGTATGCTAATGTGTGTTCATGTTTTTGTTTATTAATAAGCTTAATGTGATTTGTAGATCAAACGTAGACTATCCGATTAAGGAAGATTAATCAACTTCGTTGTCACACCCAATGAATAGACGTGTGGTGCGATCTGGTTCTGTTCACTTTTTGGTCTTCCCGTATATGTTGTAAACATCAATTCGCTTATGCAAGCTTTTCTAAAACTCACAACAGGAAAATCGGTTGGTGGTATACGTTGTCAATGTAAACATTTAGATTTCCAGTTCATGTCTTTTACAAAGACTTGTCAGACGGATTTGACATACTGTTTACAGATGAGATACTTTTCGCCTTTTGGCTACCCTGGTAATGATGTTTACACCACTACAACTGCCTTCTGTTCATCATAATTCCTCATTTGATGGCGTGCGCACGTGGTGTTGAAGAGAATAGAATGCGAAAAGAGTGTTTGTTCGGCAAAATGTAGCCAAGGAAAGCCTGAGCGACGAGCGTATCTAGACATTTCGATAAGATAAGGGCAGCCCTTAAGTGTAAGCCGCACGAAATGATGAAAAAAAATATTATGAGCCGCGGGTTACCATCGAATAAATACTGTAGCTGGTTCTAGCGCTTCCAATGGAAAAGGCAGATGTATGGCTTGTGATGCAAAGAGCAAACTTGGGAACTTGTGATGTTATAAGGAAAGTTTTGGAAGCTATCAAAAACAAAAAAGGATGACAGCTTTTTTTTTATTGCTTTTTATTGAATCCAACTGAACAAAAAAGCAAAAGCTTTTCTACAAATGCTGAAAAACGATTTTGGACTCGGACTGCCATATTTTCATCACCCAAAAGGAGGACACCGGTTGTAGGTAACCGTTCGCGTCATCAATTGTTGGGAATACGCGTGTTGATTGGTGTTCAAAGCGCTATTCACATTATCGCAATGCCAACAAGACACGCCTACAAAAACCATCCAATAAGGTGCTCGAACCAGAACACTGCCACAGGTATTTGAATATAGCCCATGCCAAAAGGTACGCCGCTCAAAACCACGCTAAACGAATAAGCATTATCGCAGCTTATAGTCCAAATAGCGTATGAGAAGCAGAAAAAGGACATTTGCTATTTTTTATCTTCCGTGGAAGACTCGTTTTCATGAAAAAGGAGGGTATGTCCTTTGAAAGTAGGATGTTTTGTAGCATTATTTTAGCCCAGTGGTTCCCAAAGTGGGCGGTACCGCCCCCCTGGGGACGGTGAGAAACTCTAGGGGGGCGGTGAAGCAGAAACACAACACTATCTTGTGGTCGCTACAAAGCACCCAGAAACATTATAAAAAAGGCTTGATAGATCATGAAAACACTTGCTGGTGAAAAAGTCTTGTCAGAAGCGATTCTTAGAGAGGTATGAATCCAGGGACCGAATTTGTTAGAAAAGTTTGTGGGGACAAACTTTGTGTGACATGTATGTTATTGTGCATATCACACAAATATATTATTATCGTTTGCGTTTTGATGACATCACCATGTTCTCTCAACTGCAGTACGACCTCTTTGTGTAAAATTGGCAATATTGGAGGCAAATTATGGAAATGGTACATTTTAGGAACCATGGCCCAAGAGCTCCCTGGCTACGCCCATGGTGTTATAGCAGTTGCATAGTACTGTTATAGTATTACTACAGTAGGTATTTGCTTCTTTACTAAGTACACAAAATCATGATAATTCTGTTTACATAGTAAATCTGTATATCTGTGCACTGTGTCTATGGGTAATCCAATGATAATGCCCATTTTCTTATCTATTCCCCGGCTTTATGCTTGAGGTTTTCAACAGTAATGTACCACAAAATTTGTACAACTAGTAGATATGTTTTATCTCAAAATATTGGGGGTGACAAAGTCCCCTTGTCCAAAAGCTGGGGGGCAGGGCCGGATTCACGGGGGGGGCAACGGGGGCAATTGCCCCGGGACCTCCGCTCCAAGGGGGCCCCCGTGATGATATTTATTTGTTTTCAATAAAATATTCCTTTGAAAAATTGTCGTGATTCAAAAGAGATACAACACTACAAACTCTATATTTCGATGTTGCGTCGAGTATCATTAATGATTTCTCTACAACTTTGACTTTCTGCCAGTTTTAGTAATCGCTACTGAATATAAATATTTTCGGTTTTGTTCATTGAAAATACATTTCAATTTTGCTGGCAACTTTTCCTAATAATCGTTCTTTTGGCATGGATTTATCTACTCGTGTATCACACCTACTGCATAAATGTCGCGAAAACAATATTATTTGCGTGCTTAAGCAGCAAAGCTAGTTCTGCTGTGGTTGCTGTTTAATATCAATGATTCCGTATTTTCTTTTGCGGTCTGGAGGTAGCAGCAGCCGAACTCGACCTTTGTTTCGTCATAAAGGGTAACGTATAGTAGAAACGCACTTTTAATCCGATGGCTATTTTTCTTGCGTTAAATCATAAACATATGAAGCTAGTCAAGCCATTTACACCACATGTTATTGCGTGGTCCGTCAGAAAAGGTTTTTGATCCGTCGATTTGCAGAACGAAAGAGCAGAAAACAAGATGGCAGTGTTTAGCTGGGGCGATGCCGAAATCTGTAATGTCTTCAGCAGCTAAAAATGACAAAGTTTCTAAGGAGAAAAAGCGCAAGAATCTGGCAGTGTTAGCTAAAACGCCGCAACTGAAACGTTTTTTTCCAGCAAAGCTTTCAAGCAGCAACGTTAAAACAGTGGCGTTAACCAAAGCACCTGAAAATATACGTGAAACTCACTACATAAGTTTAGAAGCACCTTTTACACTCAGACCGGCTGGCCATATTGACATGGTATTTTTCCGGTGTTTTTTTTTCTAATCTTTGGTTTCTGTTTATTTTCATTTCATGCGGGTTACAATCAAGGGCGGCTTACATATTTTATTTCTTTACTTTATCGCAAGGTTCATATGACGCTCAGTCTTTCCTTGGCTACGTTTTGTCGACCAAACTCTTCTTTCGCATTCGATTTTCTTCAGCATCACGTGCACATCCGTCACAGGGGGGATCATGATAAACAGAAGGCAGTGTAGTGATGTAAGCATCATTAATACCGAGGTTGCCAATTACCGGGAAACGCACGAGTACGCGAACGTCGTGAATGCATCTCAGAGACTTAGGTAACCTATGTTCCAGTGCGGTTTACAATCAAGGGCTGCTTACATTAATTTTTAACACCATTTCGTGCGGCTTACAATCAAAGACGGTTAACAATCGAGTGAATTTGGCAGGCACATAATCGACTACCGGAAAAAGCAAACGAGAACGTTGCGAATCAGCAAAAACAAATTTTACA
>Ga0210059_1015684_pt1 | contig 11026 bp, 7 predicted proteins | sample Ectturendosymbi2_FD_188042 | JGI IMG/M metagenome (GOLD analysis project Ga0210059, IMG submission 188042) | Ecteinascidia turbinata endosymbiont from Florida, USA - Sample 2 (SPAdes) (version 2) | ecosystem: Host-associated > Tunicates > Ascidians > Unclassified | place: Key West, Florida... | reverse complement strand
ACGCGACATTTCGGTCGCGATATTTCTGTACATAAGGAACTGATGAAATTCGTGAAATTTGTTAATGCAAAAGAATATTTAGGCAGGATGATCATTTATCTGTATAATACAAGACAAGTCAAAACTCGACAATTTGCTTTGCCAAAAACACGTTCAAACTCAGGTGCTAAAATGATAAAATACAGTGCAATAGAAATCTCGTCAAAAAGTCCTGCAGAAATTAAAAATATAACGTGTTTGACACTGTTTGCTGCAAAGTATAAGAAATATATATTACTCGCAGTTGACCAGATTTGAGCCATGGAGAGCACAGAAACTTCCCGAGGCAAGAAGATACTCATAGATGCTGGATTCATGTTCACTTTTCACGCTTTTTCTGCTGATAGTACTACGAAGAGGTTTTGGAGATGTGTGATACACAGTTGTCAGTGCCGACTCCATACGGATGTAAACGACGTCATCGTAAACCGACTCGGGCACCACACCCACGGAAGCGACGCAGCCGGTGTGGAAGTTGCCAACATTAGAGGAAACACGAAACGTCGAGCCCTGGATACAATGGAATTGCCGTCGCAGATTCACAATCAAGCCGTGAGATTCAATGGTAAGTCCGTTCAAGGACAAATGCCAAGCATATCAGCAACCAAAACGTTGATTCAACGTGCACGGGCTCAGAATGAAACACCCCTGCCAACACCTACAGATCTTGCATCTCTCGTTGTGCCAGACCAGTACAAATTCTACTATCCTTCACCCGACGTCGACAAACTATACCTACTCGGAGACAGTGGACAAGCCCATCCCAGTCGCGTAATGATATTTGGACGGGACGACCATCGCAACTGGGTCCAAGATATGGATCGCGTTTTCATAGACGATATGTTTACCCTCGCTCCTCCGCTGTTTAACCAGGTGTTTGTGATCTTGCCAAGCATGCAGAATACGTGTTTCCCGTGATGTACGCTCTGCTACCCAACAAACGCCAAGAAACATACGATGGACTATTTGGACTTACCAAAACGATATGGCCACTTTTCAATCCAACATCGATCTCTCTCGAGTTTGAGATGGCAGTGATGAACTCTGTTCTACAAACATTTCCACGTGCAAAACGTCATGGATGTCTATTCCACCTGACGAAACGTATAAGGCGCCAGCTTTCCGAGAACATTCTTCTGCAACGCTATAATGCTGAACTACGGTTTGCCCTCCATGCCAGAATGATAGTTGTGCTCGCGTTTGTACCAATTGACAATTTGGACGACGCTTTTGATGCTTTATCCAACGAACTCACGCCCATCCTGAACTGGTTGGAAGACAATTATATAGGCGGACCTGGACGATACAACCGTCCAAGCCGCCCCGCACTCTTTCCGCCAGATATTTGGAGCATGTACCAGCTCAAAATAAGCGGCTTTGACAGAACGAAAAACCATGCCTAAGCAGCCCATCGACCCCTGAAAAGAGAACTTGACGTTGTCCATCCCTCAATCTGGAAGTTCATAGATGGTCTTCGCCGTGTCCAAAAGGGGAGAGATGTCGCATATGAGCAATACGGTCGTGGTGAACCTAGACCAGTGAAAAGACAGGAATATATACTAGCTGACCAGCGCCTCCTCACAACCGTACACGATTGCAACAACAGAGATATCATAGAATATCTTCGTGGAATCGTACATAACTTCCTCATGGAATAAGCAGCAAACTTCCTGGTGCAAAACGTTTCAACAATATAAAAGAAATTCTTTCAGGAGGTTGAGGAGTCATGATTGCGATTAATTCTGAATTGTAATTATAAGTTTGAAGTATTTGTATTTGATTTTAAAATGTCGATGATGATTGAATTTGCTTGCTGATGACAATGAAAATCATATGTTGATGCTGATTAACTGTAGGATCTTAGATCATGTTTGGAAAAAACTACATAGTATTTTAAAATGAAACCTTTCGTTGATTTTTTCATTTCAGTACGTTTAAATGAAACCTTTCGTTGATCAGTGCCAGAAAAAATGCAAATTTCCCTGGAATCTAACTTTGATTTCTCGCGAGCTGTAGTGGCGTTTTCTTAACATACTTTCCACTCTTGCTAAGTTTTGCATGAGCTGCACCTTGAAAGTTGCTGTTTTTGAAGAATTATTAACATCTGAGACTTGACACATCATCTGTGCTAAAGGTCTTATCCACCGCCTCGTTTTTCATTTCAAGCACCGACGTCTGAAACGCCCCGTAATCTTTTACGGTTAAACGCAGACAAAGGGCAAGGAGTGATCAAGACCAGGGACGGATTTAGGGAGCGCGGGGCCCTAGGCCATCTTAGTTTTTGGGGCCCCATACAGGTGTGACCTATTTGGTCGCTTGTTTTAAAAACGTGAAAATGTGCCCCTCTAATGTGCATTACCCCTCACAATTTTATCTTTTGTGCCGACTTTGGTTCTGCGATTGCCTTAGATCTTCAATAGAAATTAAAGCCTTTGCTACAATTCTCTCAACAACAAATTGCAATGTGATCGTTTCTTGGAATTTATAGCACTTTCTTGCAGTTGAGAAGTTCTCTTGGTTAAATTTCCGTGATTTCAAGCGAAGTTTGCAGGTTTTATTTCGGATATGCATTTTCATGCGGGACAGTGGTGCCGCCCTCGAAAATATCGTCTAGTAGTCGATCTGATTAAGTGTGCGTAAACTCCTTAGTTATAGTAACCGCATAGCCTATTTTATCGAGCAAACAAGCACAATCCATTCGGTGGACACAGACTTTATTTATGCCGTTTTAAAGTAGACACTTTCCAAGCAGTACAAAATATAGTGTTTTAATCCAGTGGCGTAACTGGGGGTTTGAGTCATGGGGGAGCAATGCTTAGCTGAAGGGGCTCACTAGCCACAACTCAGAAAAAAGTTAAGAAATGACAGCGAATCTCAGGATGTTGCGGATGTCCATACTAGATTAAAAGAAACAAAAACACTCTGAAAAACGCAAAAAAAGCAACCTGAAGAATACTAAATATCAAAATGTGAACTAAAGGGGGCCCAGTTTTTACATTTAGCTTGCCAGGGGGGAGACTTGCCCCCCTGTTGGTTACACCACTGTTTTAATCCTCTGTGCCATAGGCTGATGGTAAACATCATGAAGACAAGTTTTGCACAGCAAAGTATTTTCGCAACACCCTCAGCTAACCATATGAAGTAAGCCCAATGTAGACACCTATTTCCAAGTAAAACTCACAAGAAACTGCTTTAGCTGATTTAACTAACATCTAGAGCAGTGATTCCCAATCGGGGTTCCGGTAGCTAATGCGTTTTTCAATATATAATTAAAAACACCATTTGCAAAATGTCATCAAACCTTAAATCAAGTTCCTATGGTTTCTCCACTGGATGCCGCAAATTATGTTTCTCTGCTGCAAGATGCGGCAAGACTAACAAGGTTGGGAAACACTGATATACATCTTCAACAAGCAAGTTGTGTATACTGGCACTCGAGTTGGAAAAAAACAAACCGCATCAACCACGCTACAAATATGCCTACCAAGGCGCATTTCAGAAACAGCGTAATTGACAAATTGCTTACTACTAGACAGGGGCGCAACCAGTTCTTTATTTTGAAGGGGGATTTCATGAACGTCATGGCGCTTATTCAAACCATGGTAGCCTACAACATTTTCGAAAACGGTCACAGATAATGTTCTCTTCGCAACATTTCCGAAAATGAGAACTTTCAGTTTTGATCAAGATGAAGACCGAACAATCAGGACATAAGCCTAATACAAACACCTAGTTCCGTGCTCAACTGGTGCTGTCACGGCTTTAGTGTGGCAGATGTATAGGCTACTAGTAAATCTTCCTCACTTTTCGTCTTGTTTTAACAAATTCATCAAATCAATTATCTAGATTTTTGAAACTTCAGTTGATTATATTTGCTGAGAAAATTTCTGCAGACGATATTGCGAGTGGCGAAGCTGTCAGATACAAGAGACTGGTATGAATCCTAGTATATAATTAATCACTGATGTTTTGTTTCAATCGTAGATACGAGGCTTCGTCTGCCAACTGACATACTCTTGAAAGGAATGCAGGCAGGAATGCAACTTAAGCTTTATTACGAATGGTTGGGTAAGGCTCGCCACCATCTATGGTGGGCCTCGCCACTGTTGCTAGGACTACCTAAACAACACCTAATAACTTCGAGGTCCTTGTGAAATTCGAATTTCTCTTGCGACGTTAGAGATTGGCTGTGAAATCCCAGCAACGGTTAAGCACTGAACATAAAATGCAAAAACTCTTAAATAGTAGCTTGCAATAAGCCCAGGCAAACGTAAAGCTAACACACCGTCAACATAGTATGCTGTTTCTGTCATAGCCCCCTGCCTACAAAGTTTGCTCAACTGGTGTGATAACAATATAGTATTTATTATTGACGTTTCGAGAGACTATGCAAACTCACTTCCTCAGAAGATAAGCAAGAAGCAGTCAACGCGTAAACAGTACACACACTACATTTCTGAAATTTTTCAGAATTAGAATATAACATTTTCATGATTAAAATATAAAATTTCATCTATATTGTTCGAAAGTTTTGCAAATGTCAAACTTGCTATGCAATGTTACGAAATTTTCGGAGGGGAAATGCCCAAATGCCCCACTCCCTGGTTGCGCGCCTTCTACTAGAGACCACTGTGCTGCAGGGACTCGGAATCTAGTTCTTCAGAAATGACTAAATGATTTATTGCTACAACAACTTTAACAAATGAAACCCAAAAAATTAATTAAATGGCGAAATTTAGAAAGCTTTAACACTCTACCTTTGCGATAAAACACTAGCTTATACAGAACAACAAGGTATGCTGTAAGACAGGGGCGTAGCCAAGGGGGACACGTGGGCCATTGAAGCAAAATGGCGTCACTTTATGAATATTTTTATATTCATTACCAAAGCGAGGTATCCATTTTTTTTATCACTCCAGTCAAATGTCTGGCTACACCACTGCTCTATGACATTCTGCAAAGCACATTTGAAACCGTTACCACAGGTAGCCTTCACTAGCACAAGCAGTTGTATCCATGAACAAGAGGGCAAATATGTAATTATCTGCATCAACCGATACCAAATGTTTGCCACCAACATAACAGTCTATCCCAAAGTTTTTTACGTGCCTTCAGGCAAGCGAGGTTATCAATAAGTTTTTCGCAACTTAGGACGACCGTAACATCATATTCTAACGCAAGGCCGACAGAAACTGCAGTCTGCAGAACTCCGATAAAAAGCAGTATTGTCATTCTTGTACTGCGTAACAACTAATATTATCGTGTTGTTACTGTAATAATAAGTCTTGACGTTTGCAAGTCGCTCGTTTCAAAGTAAATTGTGAAATCATGCCTCTGCGCAGTTTCCCAAATTTGAAGTTAGTAATGAGTCGTTATAGGAAGGAGTTGCGCGGGGCCCTAGGCCATGGCCTATGCGTAAATTCGCCCCTGATCGAGACAACCAACTTCTCTGACACAGAACGCAATAGCAGGCAAAAGAAATTGAATGAAATAGAGTACATGTCGCGCTCGCATTAACGAATAAAGACATGTGACTCAATAATGAGTTTACGAACTAGGCGTCAAGGTGCCGCAATCGTCGCAAAAAAGAGGTAATTTGTGGGCCGAACATTACTTTGATGTTAAGACAACAAACGTTTACGTCAACTAGTTTCGCATTTGCACGCAAGCAATCGCTTGTCACTGCACTGCTTTACTATAAACTGAGCACTGCTTTACTATAAACTGAACATTCTATCCACGTAAAGTCAACTTTACGCCAGTGACGTGACACGTTGTTCAGTAACACAAAAAACAGTGTTCTGGAACATTTAGTTCAGAGGCGACTCCAGGTCAAACGCGTCACTCGGGCTCAACACGCCGCTTATACCAAGGCCACTGGCAAAATGCAACCGTTCAAGGCTTGCATCATTGAAATTTCCATTTGCATTTATTCTGGCTAGCACTATCGTTGCTATTTAACGGTAGTTACGCAACAATGAATTAGAAGTTCTCATGAGAACTCGTCGATTGTTGCGTAACATATAGTACAGTGCAATTACAAAGCCAGTTAGTTCTCTGCATACTAGGCTCATTCATATTAGCCCGTTACTGAACAATATTTTTGTTCGTTTGATATTATTCTCGAACGGGAACTTGTCTATGCAAATCGATTGCTTCAAAAAACATACAATCTGATATGAATTATATTTTAAGCATGCTTGTTTGTAGAGGGCAGCTCGGGCTTTAACGGATCAGATGAGCCCAAGTAAACGTCTGCGTACTTGGATCATTCATATCCCGAATCGACAATCATTCGTTTGAAATTATGTTCGAATGCGAACTGTTCATTGGACTGGAATTCACATTCAATGCTCTCTGGAAGCGGTTTTCAATGTAAGGGTCGCGACTCCCAGGGGCAGTGTTCCCTATGCAGGGTGCAAATGCGCAGTGCCAACAGACCACTTGTGTACTGTAGTGAAATCTCATTCTCGCGCACTAGCAAAAGTCCAGATTTGATATCGTATATATACCGCATAGCCTCTGTAACCATAGGTGGCGGAACCGGGGGGGCGCATGGGCCTAGGCCTACCCACTTTTATTTCTGGGGGGGCCTGGCCCCCCACTTTTGAATTGCGATTTTTGACTAAATAAGTTTGCCACAATTAGTATTGGTCCCACTGTTAACATAAACCCCAACCCGACACACTTAACTAAACAATAAACCCTGACCCCTAATCGTCAGTTTTCTCCGAGAATTTTATATGTAGAATATCACTCTGTGCATGCGCACATGACGTGAAGCCAGAAATTTCGCTTGACACCGGAATGCAAAGACAAGACAAAGCATATGCAGCAACTAGCAAGTTGTCTGCTGTAAGAATGCCAATTGTGTTGCCAATGTAGAAATAAATATGACAGTTTAGTGTTGCCCATGCAAAAGCAAAAACACAATTGAAATTTATCTGTCAAATATTTCATTTTGCGTATAAGATTCAGCAAAATTTCACTATTTAGAATGGTGTTGAAACGCTTGAAATTCCACCAAGATTTTGATGGTGTGGCACGAACTTTTTCCGACCCGCAAGCATGGACATCGGAAGAGGAGCAGGAATTTGAAAATTTCAGCAAAAAAGGCTCTTTTCTTAGTTTCGAGTGCGGTAAAATCCAAATTTAACCATTTTTGTCCCCCCCCAAAACAACTTTTTTAAAAATTCACTTGTGCCCCCTCTGGAAAAAATTCCTCCGACGCCCATGCACACAAACATGTAAAATTAAACCATTTTTGTAAAAATTTTGTTGTGCTACACCATCTGGCAACACTGTTCAACAACACCAATGCCGTAAGCAAGCCATAGTAAGGTGACAGACTGTGCACGGTGTATTCTGCCAAACGTTACGAAATCCTGCCAAATTGCAAATTGTATATTACAAATAATATTGACAAAAAAACTGCCAAATATCTGCAACATTTTTTTCATTAAACGACTTCCTTTAAGGTTAGAAAAAGAAAAATAATTGAGGTCTAAGACTAAGTCCAGTATTTTTCAGTGGTTATAGTTATTCCCGTACTGTAGCTTGTTGTGAGTATCTGACACCTAAACAAATAATTTTAATTTATACAACACACATCCAAAAAGTAAGCACCAAACATTGTTCCTTTTCTCTGGCAAGAAAAATAGCTGACAAACAATCATAGGTCAGAAATTTCGCAGAGGTCAAATATTTCGGTTGACACCGGTATCTAATGCAGTTATAGAATGAGTATTCAGTCACGTTATCTTTGTGTTCAAGATGTGGAAAAGATTTGATTTTGAATTTGTTTAAGACAGGTATCAATGCTGTGTCATTTTTGCCTGTTTTTTTAAGTTGTGTTTTTGGTGTTTTTAACAGCCCAGTGGCGATTCCGCCACACGGGCTCCTCGGGCTTTGCCCGAGTCTTCGGTTACCATTTATATCGGAGAACGCGAATTTGCTTGCTTTGTATGTTTGTGCCACTACCCACGGTCGCACTTCACCAAGTTGTTAACTCGGGCTCTTTTCTTTGGGCCTTGTCACTGTTCATATATTTTCGTTCCATGTCTGGCCTTTGGCATTCATGTTGCAGGTGACCTGAATAAAACAATATCGTTCTTAGCTAGGCGTTCTCTCGACTTCGTTCGCTCGCGCTTTACTCGGGCTCATCCATTAGGGCCTGAGCAATCCTATGAAATTAAGTATATTTTGAAACATAATTAATACCTGACTGAATGTTTTTTGAAGCAATGAATTTGTATAGATAGATCATTGGATTTGAAGTGTAATCCAATGGACAGTTCCCATTTCGAGAATAATTTCAAATGAACGACAAATTGTCCAGCAACTCGGGCTAATATAAATGAGCCTAGTAAGCAGAGGACTGACTGGCGTTATCACTGCTCGGTGACGTACGTTACTCAACATTCAATGGAGTTGTCATGAGAACTTCTCATTTATTATTACGTAACTAACGTCACAGAGCCACAATAATGCCAGCCAGAATGAAAGCAAATGAAAATTTCAGTGACGCAAACGTCGAACGGTGTTATTCAGTCAGAATAAATCGTATGACGAGCCCGAGTAACGCTGTTGACCTGGGCCGCCCCTGTAACAGCCTATTCCGATACGTTTTCATAGTGATGCAATTTTGTCTAAAATAGTGTAATTTATACATTCATATAGTATATAGGTAATTACGTCATATTTCAATGCTTGTGACGTGCCAATTCAAACCACAAAAATTTTCTATAATTTTTTTGACGTGCATTTGTGCCCCCCACTTTGAAAAAGGTTCCGCCACCCATGTCTGTAACCCTTGAAACGCTTTACTGCCTATGTGTTTACATGGTTGCGCAATTGCATGCGCACTGAAACAAACATTTGCTTAGTGTACATTTTTCTGAGGGAACACTGCCCAGATGGGTCGTAAACCATTTTTGGGGAGTCGCGAGTAGATTTTTTATGCACACAGCTGTATTACATTTGGTTTGAGTTTTAGATGGGGTCGATGGTTATAGTGGGTTGCTACAATGGATCGCGGACTCGCGGTACAAAAAGGTTGAAAACCACTGCTCTATGCAAGTCTGTTGCTTCAAAAAAACATTTAATCTGATATGAATTATGTTAAAAAATACTTAAATGCCTAATTGAAGAGAGCAGCCCGGGCTCTAACGGATGAGCCCGAGTAAAGCGCGAGCGAATGAAGTCGAGAGAACGCTTGCTACGAACGATAGTTTTTGATCCAGGTCACCTGCAACATGAATACGAAAGGCCAGACATGGAACGAAAATACTTAAATAGTAACAAAGCCCAACGCGTAGACCCGAAGTTAACAACATATAATGAGTGAAATGTGTGGTGCCACAAATATACAAAGCAATCAAGCTTGCATTCTACAATATTATAAATCGTTATCAAACACTCTGGCTAAGCCCGACACACCACTGATTCAGTTAGATTGCACAACTAAGAACTTTATGCCGAGTAAAATACCTTGCCGACAGCGCTTGCCGCTATTGCGAATCGTGATGGGAGTACGCTTTGAGTGGAATGCCTCGACGTTTGGCAACCTACAGTATGATCGTGGAGGGAGTGCGCTTTGAATCAAATGGCTCGACTTTGCATTACTGTAAGAATTCTGCCAAGATTTCATACTCTGACCGAAATGTCCCGTGACCTAAACGGCCAGACCGAATCGGCCAGGCCGAAACGGCGCAGACCGAAATGACTCAGACCGAAACGGCTCAGACCGAAACGGCCAGACCGAAAAGTCCTGTTCCGGTTGAGTGTGCCGTGAGTGAAAAAAGTTTGCGAAACACTGATCTAGATCAGGGCTTCTCAATACTTTTTGTACTGCGATGCCATTTTAAAAACGTTGTTCTAGGCGACCCTTGATGGATAATCTAGATGTCAATGATACATGCAAACGTCCCATTAGTTTACGAAAACATTTATATCTGGTTTGTCAAGCCAATTTGTTTCGCGACCCCAAATGGGGTCGTCACCCATAGTTTGAGAAGCCCTGATCTAGATAATGGAGTTCATGATTTGCTAAAACAAGATGAAAAGTTAGGCAGGTTTACTAGCAGCCTATACATCTGCCACACTAAATCCAATGACTGCACTATTTGAGTATGGAAGCAGGTGTTGTATAAGGCTACTAATTTTTACTCTGTCCTCACCGGTCGGTCTGCATCAGGGGCGCAACGAGCTCTTCATTTCGGGGGGGGCAATTTTCATGAATTTTCATTCGATGACGTCATCGTGCTTATTCAACCGTGTTACAATTTTTTCACAAACGGTCACAGATAAAGTTCTCTTCACAGTATTTACGAAAATGAGAACTTTTCAGTTTTATCAAGATGCAGACCGAACGATCAGGACAGAGTACAAATAAGAAACTGTTTTGTTAACATGTAGCTCCCTATAGATCAACTCCAATAAATTTGCAATCTTTTTTGATATTCATGTAGTTATTTTGCTAAATATCTTCATCAAAAAGGTCATAACACGGTTGACTGAGCACGTTGGTGTAATAACACTACTGCTCCGAGGGGCCCCGCGCCTAGGCCTAGCATCGGGTCCCGCACTTGCTAGGGCCGGCCCTGCTGATAAGCAGAGCCGTGTGAAAGGCTGTTGGGGCCCCCAAAAAAAGTCCAGATGGGGCCCTTCAATATCAGCAAGTATTTAGGCAGATGCGTGCTTTTTCGAGGCAGTTGCAAATTAGCCCCTTGAGCAGCGCTATTTCAAAATCTAACCAAGCTAAACTAATAATGTGCAACTCAGGAGAAAATAACTTTAATGAACTGCCAATGCAAAATAAGTGAAAACTAACTTTATCACTTGTTAGTTGTTATCATCAATAAAGCGAAACAAACATATCTTCTTGTGATGTGATAGGAAACTATTTCTGATGTAATTTACCTGTTTGATGTAGTTGCCGTACTTGCATCAACTATAGTATACGCAGTGGCGTAGCTAAGGGGGGGGG
>Ga0210059_1015683_pt1 | contig 11026 bp, 8 predicted proteins | sample Ectturendosymbi2_FD_188042 | JGI IMG/M metagenome (GOLD analysis project Ga0210059, IMG submission 188042) | Ecteinascidia turbinata endosymbiont from Florida, USA - Sample 2 (SPAdes) (version 2) | ecosystem: Host-associated > Tunicates > Ascidians > Unclassified | place: Key West, Florida... | reverse complement strand
CTAGGCCTGAAACCAAATTGATATTTGGATAATAACTTGTATTCCTGTAAATAAAAGTACACTCTGTCGTATAGAATCCTTTCAAAAATTTTATTGAACTGTAGCAAAATAGCTATTGGTCGATAATTTGAGCAAATCTTTTGTTCTTCAGATTTGTAGATAGGTATAACTTCGGCCACTTTTAGACAATCAGGATAAAAACCTTCGTTAATGCACTTATTAAAAATACGTGTAAGAATTGGCGCTAGGACAAACTTGGCTAACTTAATAATCTTTGTTGGTATATCAGTTTCATTTATAGCTTCACCATCTGAGAGATTCCCTATTAAACGTACCACTTCTTCCTTTGAGGTGTCATATAAACAGAAAGATGAGCAAAAGGTAGTAGTATGCTCAGGCATACCATTTGGAGGAGGACTTTTTTCAGCCATTCTAGAACCAATTTCATTAAAATAATTAATAGGTTCATTTGCAATGTTTAAAGGGTCATATAAATCATCACCTTGGCCACTTACTACACTTTGTGGAACTATGTTTGTTTTACTTTTGAAGTTTACCAAATGTCCTAGACACTGCCATAATTTCTTTGAGTTGTTTTTATTAAGATTGATTAGTTTCTCATAAGAAGAGTTTTTAGCTATCTTCATTGTCCTATTAAGACTATTTCGAAATTGCTTATAAACAGAGTAGGCATATGTTTGCTTTTTGTTACAAACTTTATGAAACATTTTATTTTTTTTCCTTACCTATTTATGAATATTAGCAGTCATCCATGTTTTTGTAGATAATTGTTGCTGTTTTCGTGAAGGATTAATTAATGGAGCATGGTCCTCCAATACTGTATGAAAAGTTTCATAGAATAATTCTAATTGTAAATTGACAGAGGTAAGCTGATCAAAATTTAATTTGGAGATTAACCGAGATTGTAAATCAGCAATAAAATGTTCTGCATTGATGCCATTAAAAGAAAGAGCCCTTCTTTATCACGGCAATAACATAACCCACCTTTAAACATGTGGAACACCAAAAACCCACGATTTCCCTTTTTCTGTGAAGTAATTCGAACACTGTTATCCAGTATATAAGTCCCATTGCTTAACTCTGGAAATGAGAAGTTCAGTATGCAACTTTGTCGATGAAAACTCCCTGACAAGAACATCAATGCCTTCTTCGTTGGGGTGGCAGGAGCACCTTTCACCAGCAACTGGCATCGAACACATGCAGCAGAAGATTGCTCCGTTTCAAAATCTGTACAGCTTGCGTCGGTTATGAAAGATCCATCTCTCACGTATGGTTGTGGCACAGCCTTGTCAGTTGTGTTGTGGGGCACAGGTGCAATAGATGATGCAATGCCAGGGTATTTGATGGAAAGCGCATTGTTTGCTTGGATCTACCATATTGAAGTAACAGTCTGTGAGATGGTTTAAAGGCTCACGGCAGACATGGGGGATAGGAAAACGCATAGCCATTTTCTCTTTTTTGAACCAACCTTCAAGAGTACGACTGTAATATTCACATGTTGTTTGATGTGTGGTGCCCAAGGCCTACCTTGGTCACCGATTAGCATGCCAAACTGTGCATAATACGCTTCTTTTGCATAGATACAGCTCCCCAGACAGTGCTTTTTTTCAATGAGTTCGCCACACACATAGCATAAGCAATCTGCTGAGTACTTGCAACTACGACCAGACATAGCATACTACTATAACGATGGCCATTAAGGATGAGAGGTAGGAAAAAATTGAAAGTAGTCTCAGGAACACAAACCCAAAGCTTTGGTGGCATAGTAAAGGTTTTTCATAGTTTTACGGCATAAGCAAACAGGTTATAATCATTATTTTTCAAGGACAAAGAAAAAAAGATTTTTGGAACATGGTGTTATTTTTCAACTTGACGAACAAAAGCAATACATAAGAAGAAAAAATATTCTTATTTATGGAGTAGAAGAAGATAAAGAAGACAACGATGATGAGGAAAAGCTCTTGTTCAAAATAGCAGATGAGTTCGAAATCGATCTCCAAGATCGTGACATACAGAAAGTACATCGGCTAGGACAAAAAAGAAGAAACAAGGAGAATCCATGCCCAATCATTGCAAGATTTGTGTCATACAAAAAAGAAACGAGTTTCATGCTAACAAAAGGGATCTCAACAATATCGAAGGAAGACAGCACGCCTTCGTTTGTGAGGATCTCACACCTCTACAGTACAAGCTACTGAAATACATGCGAAAATCCTGTTCTGATACATTTATCTCTTGCTACACTCGAAACGGCAATATAAAAGCCAAGCTCAAGACAACTGAAAAAATGGGTCGCCATCACTTCACCTAATGATCTCTTCAAACACGGAATTGATGTTCATTATGAACAGATGGGCTGTGGCAAAATACTTAACATCTAACTCTACCGCAAAGATATTTACCTTCTGTGAATTCTGAAACAAAACATTCAATGCAAGCGACTACTTACACTTCAACAACAAACTGCCAGAAGCAAAATGCATACGTAAGTGTGTTAATTTTATATGTTGGAATGCTTTCTATGATCTGAATACATGGCTGCTGGCCTAGCGATGCAAACAATGTGCTTCCTACATAAACCTTGATGAATGACTGTGAACATTGCAATGCACAATTGTTTCCTGACTGTGAATACTTAACAAGTAGCAACAACCACTCTGATACGACTTATTACTACACCTCTCTCACAGTATGCTACACATACTGACTTTGTGAGCCATGTTGATAAGTTGATGTCAAATGATCTCTCGTTGCTACATTGTAACATAAGATATTTGTATAAAAATATAGAGAAGCTTGAAGAAATCGTGTAAACACATAATCTTCTGCAATAAATGCAAACGGCGATTGGGGCGGTATTAGCTCAGGGTTAAAGTGTCCGCCTTCCAGTTGGAAGGTTGGGTGTTCGATCCACAGCCACTGAGTGAATTGCCATAGCGCTCCTTGGGCAAGAGCGTTCACCTCAATCTCCCCAGCAAGAAGCACAATTCAGGCTCAGGCCTGCCGCCAATTGCCGTCACCAAAATTAACAAAATCAAGGGTAATCGTATTGAATGAACTTTAATTTACAAATACTTTGGTGTAATTGCAGATAGAAAAACTGACTTGGACAGATCATTGTAAACATTTGTCTTGTACTGTATCCTAGTGTGGTGGTATAATGTATAAACTTAAACATTATGTTAATGACCAGGCATTACGTATGTTGTATCACAGCTAAACTCACGAGCACAGTATGGGATTATTGCCTGGGGAAAAGCAGCTTCATGTCATATATAATCAATATCGGTTGTTTCAAATCGCGCCATGAGAGGTTTAAACACAAATGAACTTGAGACTAACAACATTGCTACTATTTATAATATGCAGAAACTTTTCCAACTAAAAGATTTACATAACCTTGAAGTGAGCAATTCATGTACAGTGCAACAATGCTAATTCTCAGCTACCGGCTACATATATCAATTGTTTTAAACTCATTACAGATGTTCATCTGTATGATATAAGACAAATCAAAACCCAACAATTTGCTTTACCAAAAGCACGTAGAAACTCGGGCGCTAAAATGATAAAGTACAGTGGAATAGAAATCTTATCAAAAATTTCTTTAGAAATAAAAAACAAACAGTGTTTTGCACTCTTTTTAGCGGAATACAAAAACTATGTATTACTCAGCTATAAGAAACATTGTTTGTGTTCTTTTTATTGGAGTACATAAAACACGTGGATTGATCTAACTATTTAACACTGTTACAATGGAAACAATCAAATCAAGAAGTATCGCTGTTTTATTATACTCAGTTTAGCTTCTGGTGTGTTCACTAAAATTGGTCGCAAAAAAACGCTTGTATGAAGCAATGGGGTGCCTTTAGTCTACCCGCATAACGCAAACCATTGCCTACTAAATTGCAAACGAATTTCCTTTCTCACGCGTGACTCGCGACGTTGACTGTGAAGTCTTTTTCCGTAATGTATGTTTGCACGCCTAGTTCTCAACCCGTTTAAATCCCGTGACACCATTGTAATGCTGTACTAGTTTATAAATTTTGACTCATTTTCTTTCTAGCTTTCATGAATATTTTAAATGTGAGAAAACAGAAAATCTGCAATGTGACAATGACAAACCATTTTCTTCTGGTGGCTTGCTTGCCTACAACGCATCTTGCTTCAATAAAACGCATAACCGCATATCGCATAATTAAATTTTATACTCAGAGCAAAAGACGTTTACTTACTACTATAAACTATTCCCTTTACACGCAAAATAGCTTCGCCCTTGGGAGGTCTGCAGCCTAAATGACCCCTGGTCTTATAAATCGGTGCATTTGGAAAGTCATCGCAGCACTACATCATAAAAATAGCGATGGCTTCAATCATGTGTATGCCGTATATGCTTGCGTTTTATCAAAGTAAATGTATTAGCGCCATCAAACGTATACTTTTTTGCTACTTCCACGTATATATCTTCGAGTTCATACATGTTTTTGTGTATTCCTTATCACTGCGATGTATGCTTATACCTTGCCCGTTGCGTGTGGGAGTGAAGACGTTATACATAATAAACCAAAAAACAATCTTTTGAACTCTGTCACAGTCACACTATCAGACACACCAGAGATGCATTTCGGACAGCAAAATACCATCACTGAAGCCTGAGTCTCTCTACCTCTCGAAAACGCTTAATACTGGGACGGTTGCAAAGCCCTGAACAGAGAAGGTATTCATTAACTGATTGGTGTGCGTCAAGTGGCCTAGCGATCTGGAAGGCACTGAACATTTGGCAACCTAGAGAAATCACCCCCATACGAAAGAAAGGAATTGGAGGAAGACACTATATACTGAGGGATTTCTCTGCTCACCTCACTTAAAAAGTGTATGCCAAGTGTCTTGAAACATGATGCAACGAATTGACAGAACCAAATTTAGAGGATATACAATGCAATTTTGTCTTGCCGGGGCACCACAGACCAAATTTTCACTATCGAACAAATTCTCGTGAAATCCTGGATGTGTGCTACAGATATTTACGCATGTTTTATCAACCTCTAGAAAGCATTTGACTTTGATTATAGCGAAAAGCTTTGGGGAGTGTTGCGAGAGTACGCGGTATTGACTGCTGTCTTTTATTGGCCTACAAGGCATTGTATTCCTTCTAAGAAATTTGCGTCCATGGCCGGCGGAGTTGAATCAGAACGGTTCACCGAAGGAGTTCGAACCGAAAGGGATATGCAACGTTGCCTCTTGTCATTGTCTATATGAATTTTCTGACAGTCACAGCCCAGTCGATGTGAGTGTAACTGCTGGAAGCTTCAGGATAACCGTTGACTTTTTGCGGTCGATTTGGTGTTGCTTACGTCTGTTGAACAAGGCCTTCAAAATTCACTTGATCGAAATTCTGGTGCGTGCGATCAAGTGGGAATTAAATTTAACACTAAAAAGTCTTTAACATATTATGCGTTTCCAGAAAACCAAGCCAGTGTACGCGGCATGTAAACGGCAATACACTGCAGCAGGTTGAGACATTCAAGAGCCATTCGGCGACATTCACGAGCGACGGAAGGCAGAACAAGGTGATTGATGCACGTATTGGTAAAGCAAACACTGTATTGCGTGAGCTTTATCGTACCGTGGTCACAAAATGGGAGCTTTCAAACATCCCAGAACTTTCAGTTTTTAATGGTCTTTGTTCCTATCCTCATCTACACTCATGAATTGTGTGTTATAACTGAAAGAGTGATATCTCAAGTACAAGCGGCAGAGATGGGATATTTGCGAAAAAGTTCACGGTGTGATGCTTCGCGACAAAGTGTGCAAGTGCGAAACTCGTAAAACTTTGAATGCATTGCAGAGCGACTTTTCTTCCGAACAGAGAGATTTCAGCTGCGATGTTTCGACCACGTGACCAGAATGTCCGACGAAGATTGTCGACGGAAGTCTTGCTGGCTACAACTACGTGAATGCGCCCTATAGGCCGATCAAGGACCATGTGACGTGATTAAATCTTCGACCTTCTTGGTCCTGTTTCGGTGTGGAGCCAATAGAACTATGACAGATTGCTGAAAACCGTAGGGTACTTTGAGGCCTTCTAGTGAAGTTGTCCCTGCGATCCCCCCCAGGAGAAAATCAGATATGAAATATAATGCACAAATAATTATTTTCTTTTTGCATACCTTTTCTGATCGGGTGCTATAAATCCTGGACCGTATCGATAAGTAATGTTGATTCCCCCACGCCAGTCCTCTGCGACTTCATCACCTGCTAATCTGCTCAGATACTTCTCCGCATCCTCGTAGCCTATGGGAGTCACAGGAATTTTTGGCAGTGTCAAAGAGCTTTCTGAGTGGAAATAAGCGGTGTCTGGAAAAGAACGGTTAGTATCATTTTTGTTGTAAAAGTGGTATCAATGTAATAATTAATTGTTGAAGACCTGAAACACCAACCCGTTGTTGTTTTCATAGCAAAATAACCTGAATGGGTCTAACAGCGTACGTACTTTTTGCGTTTCAAATTTTGAAGTTTTACGCGTCGAAACTGAACTTTAAATCAACCATTACGCAGAAATCACAAAAAAATATTCCTGCTTTATATCAAAACTTCGGCGACAAAATTCATTGCAAATAACTCACTTATAGAAGGGTAGTTGGGTGTCCGTGGATCACCATTGTCGGTCCAAAGCGTTCCACGCTGCGCTCCGGTCTTCGGTAAGTACCAGTCGTCAGGGTAGACTCCGGCCCATGGGACTGTGTAATCCGCTGGATCCGAGTAGAGGATAAGGCCAATGCAACCAAATTGCTCGGCGTGTTGAGCTGTTACAATAAGATTCGTGGAGCTGACATACAAGATCATCTTTGCGCATACTACATATCTTGGCTTTTTTCAAGTAATATATATTAGGAAGCAACGTGGGAGTAATGCGTAGCCAAATGATAAAACATGTTTAACGCCAAATCAACTGATACAATCCGACCTTTATCTCCACGGAAAATACGTCCATATTTTCCTATACAAATTTTTCCTCGCGTTTCAATTTGCAGTGTTCGATTCAGAAACATGAAGTCTTCTATTTGGGCAAAATTTACGTACACCATATCTCCCTGCACAAAAGAAGTTATATGCTATTAGTCAAAAAGCAAAAAGGAATAATAGCAATGGAACCCATAGTGAATTCGTCAAATGAAGAAATACATCAATAAATGTGAATGCAAATAAATCAGGTTGAAATGAGTGCAGGATTGATTTCATTATCCTTAATTTCAAATCTGCTCTTTGCGCTGTAACCGGCAAAAAACTAGTAAACCAGTCACTTTAATTTTCTAGATCGGGTAGAACTTGCAACAGATTTTTACAAGTTTTTACTTGAATGAGAGTGATTTGATATCAGTGGTTGCTCTTGTCTAAAGCAGTGGTTTTCAAACTGCTTGGGTCGCGACACCCACAGGGGTCGTAAAGCATTTTTGGAGGGGTCGCGAGATAGTTCACGTGCACAGCTAGATAGTACATGTGCACAGCTAGATAATACATGTGCACAGCTAGATAGTTCATGTGCACAGCTGTATTATATTTACTTTATTTGAGTTTTAGATGGGGCTTGTAGGATTATAGCGGGTTCCTTTAATGGGTTGCGGTACAAACAAAGGTTGAACACCACTCCTTTAAAGGATGAGTACCGACTTGAAAAATGTGAAAACAACCACGACCAACACCAAATCCAAACAAGATTTATTTGGTTTCATTGTGCTGAAAATGAAATGGCAGGTATCTTGTACTGCAAAGATGTTTTAAGTGGCATAATAGCCAGGTTTGGTCCCCTTGTTTGCGCTGCTCTTCTGTTACCTTTTGCAAAACTGCAAAAATCAGCAGTCACCATTAGGTGTGTCGTCATTCTTCCTTTAGTTCTTTAAATGTTTCAAACCATTCTGTGATAGTTTTTCTACCAGTCCCCGGTTGTGCATTGCCGGTCCTGTTACCAGCTTGTCGTTTGGGTTTTTTAGTTGAATCTATCGTTCATACGGCAACCGCAAATGCTCAGGCAAATGCTTTTTAAAATCAGTTATATTCGGCAAAATCAGTTGCCAGATTTCTTTTCGATCCTCATCAGTGAAAAACGGGTTTGGTTTATGATGTAACTATTGGTAACAAAAGCACTAACATTCCAGGCATTACTTTGTATTAGTGATATAAGAAGAAGATGTCAATGTTTAACTGAAAGTGAACAACAATATCTCTTTTTCCACCTCTGGATCTCCTGGAGCAGAGTAGGCATTAAACGGATCAACAACATCCGGATCATTTTGCTCCTCGTCAATGACAAGCTCTTTTGATTGGGACTTGTCCACCTCATTTCCATCACTTCTTAATACTGCTACGTAGTTGGGATCTTCTTGATTTGGATAGGATAGAAGAACATTGTAAGAAGGAGTGACAACAGAATCCAAGCCATAGCTTTTCCATTCGTTTTTAATGTAATTCATCAAATCCGTTTCGTCTACATCTCTTCCAGCAATGTGCGGACGTTCGGTAAGCCTTCTGTAAAGTTTAAAGGTCATCTGTCACTAATTTTTTTTCTTTCGTTTTTTTGTTTGCATTGACAGATCTTTTCGTTCTGATTCCAAATCACTAAATTTTATCAACATTGGTACCGCGGTTACGCAGTCAGAAGCACACAAAGTTTGACAATTGCTGAACGGTGACTCACAGTGCTACTACGTCACTGCCGAACTTGCTCTGCGCGCGTACTTCGCGTTGAATCGCTATCGCATTGCTAGTTAGCGTGCCGCCTGCCAACACAACACGTTTGTACTAGGGTTTTAACTATCGCTGCAGCAACAATTCCACATTGTCACTTCACTTTGTCACACTTTGTAGTATTCACACCCTATAAATGGCACAACTGTTTGAGAATGACAGTGTGGAGTTATATATTTCGAATGGTGGCTGCCGTAGCAGTATGAGCCTGCATCTAATCATTTGGAAGCTGGTGAACTTGCAAGCAGCAGCGATGTCAGTGAAGGTGAAGCTGGCTTAGAGGTGGATATTCCTGACTTTGAGAACTGGTAAGCTTTTAAGCAGCTGAGAGAGATTTTAGAATGTGAAATCATTGATTAATGACAGCGTCGGTTCCAGAAACATATTCTGCGGGGAAGGGAAAAGCATATAAATGGGGTGCGGAAAAGGTAGATGCAATGTATAATGCCTATTGTTTGGCATTGAGCGTTGGGATGCCGGGTAAACATTCTCTCCTGTGATGCCGACCATGGTTGACAATCATTGACGGATTTTTCCACCTCTTTGCACACAGCTGAGATAGCAAAGGGCAATCTTCCTTTTCAGATTATTTTCTCTAAAATGTGATAAACATGTTAGTTCATACCTTAAAAGTTTTGCACGATTTTTACCTTGTTCTATCCGATTTATAATAAACTTGTCAAGTGTTGGGGTGCAGTGGCACCCCCGTCTCCTAAGACTATGAAAGAGCAAATCATCTTTTTACATCCTGTCCTGTGGGCAATGCGAAAATACGAGGTATTTCAACTATTAGATGGTGTGTTTCCAGCAACTCTTTCGCAATTCAATACGAAATGAAAAACAATGTAGGCTGCATAACAGAGTATTCAGGATGTATTTTGCCTCGAGATAGACGTTTTGGAAGCTATCTACTCCGAATATCAAGATGCAACCGGACTTCCCTTGGAGAACGAACTCATTCATGAGTACGTGCGATTATATTTGAAAATTATCGACATTGCAAACGTGTTGTCATTCTTCATGTGGGTGAAATACTGAAATTCATGTAAAACAGGTTTGCAAAGGAACATTTCCTTGGAGCCGGAGCCAATAAATTTCAGATGCTGGAGCCGGAGCCTGAAATTTGGTTCCTGGCTTAACAAACATTGTTTGTTGGCCGTCGGGCAAGAGAGTTACGCAAATAATACAATGTTTTTTTTGTTTTCAATGGACCAAATCGTTCTGGAGCCGGAGCTAAAAACGTTTAGAGGTTAGAGCCGGAGCCAAAAAATTTTGATGCCCGGAGCTGGAGCCGAGCCCGAAATTTTAGAACAGGTTCCGCAGCCCTGCCGAAAGTAACTTGCTAAACAAATTTACGGACAGCAAGTCAGTCTGCTTCCTGACTTGCCATGAGGTTTACACATAGACCTAAAAAGTAAACCAAACCAACACTAACAAAAGTTTAACATTTCTACACAAAATAAGAATAAACAATACTATTCCAATTCTACCCTTCTGGTGGTATAAACACGGTCATAATGCTACGCACCTAAACCTACTAATGCAACTCAGTCAAGCAAGCTGGTTTCTGACAATGCTCAAGAGCGCTTCAGCGCATGTTCGGCGATTACGTCACGCCTATGAATCACCCAGAAAAGCGCAAAATCAACGATTGACCCGATTGCGCATGTTTAGAAGCCCATAACTTCGCTACTTCAGCTCGCAATGCGGAAAAATTTCACAAGCATGTTCATGTAGGCACCTTTTATCAATTTCGATCAAAAAAACAGATTTGATGATTTTCTTGTCAGATGACCTTCAAGTGTGTTTTTCATGAACCCAACAACATGAATTTATCCCTCATGAAGATAACTTCTTGGACAAATTTTATCAAACAAACAGTCATTTGAGAAAGATTAACGCAAGATGAACAAACGAATCTTCTCCCGTACGACATTGGAAATCTTACATAATTCGCTCAGTTCCGAAACTGGAAACCGCTGCAGAATATTATTTCAGTTTTAATTAAGCGCATAAATTTTATTGAAAATCCTCGTTTTGTTGAAATAGTTTCTTCTAAACAGAGATTTGGTTTTGAAAAAAAGTTAAATTTCAAAAAATTAAGTTTTCTCAATTGAAAGTCCATAGTTACCCGAGGTATTGGCGTATATTTTCACTCTTCATTTCATTCATCAGCTTGCTCTGAATGGAAGCATCTTCCTCGGGTTGCGAAAAATCATTTTTTGCAGAGGGATGACTAAAGTAGCCAATGATGACTCCA
>Ga0210059_1015682_pt1 | contig 11026 bp, 9 predicted proteins | sample Ectturendosymbi2_FD_188042 | JGI IMG/M metagenome (GOLD analysis project Ga0210059, IMG submission 188042) | Ecteinascidia turbinata endosymbiont from Florida, USA - Sample 2 (SPAdes) (version 2) | ecosystem: Host-associated > Tunicates > Ascidians > Unclassified | place: Key West, Florida... | reverse complement strand
TTTTTTATGTTCTGAAAGTAATTACCATTCTTAAAAATGCAAATATTTCAACTGTTCATTGTTTGAGCTCAAAACCTCCCTTTTGCAACATCAGATAAATGTTTGTAACTCCTTGTTTATCTATGAACATCCAATTCATTGCCATGCTTCTCACTGCAAACAGCCAAAATCTTCAAATAAATCTGAATATCTAAAGTATAGTTATGCCTCTATGCCACTAAAACATTTCTCTGACTATGAATGTTTATACTCAAATTGTGAGTTTTAATTGTACCGGTTTCTTGAATATTTTAGCCAAACCTGTTTGTACATAAACATCCCAAATTGCTTTAGGTTTAGATTTAAATAATCCATTCGTTATGTACCAAAAGGAAATGGAAACAAAGCGTTTCTAAGCAAGCTTGATACAAATAATGATAGTCTATTTCGATCTGAACGTCTTTATTTCACTTTTGCTAAAAAAGCCAGTAAGATATAGAATTTGGTTTGCTTGTTGGTTTCTGTATTTTACAGAAAATAAAGCATTCTGCGTTTCAGGTAGTGACAGTTTAGCCTAAGGTGATTGCCATACCAACGTCTACCAGATGCGCAAGTAACTAACATGATCACCATATTTGGTGGATACCCTTCTTCATTTTCCTTAAACCGGTGACTCATGCTTGATATGGCGCAAGCTGAAACCACTCAAAAATTTTGTTCATATCTGTTAAAGTTTAATTTCACTAAATATTATTTAAACCTTTTTGCTTATATTCACAAGCTCTAAAACCCTAAGAACGGAGGTTTATTTCACAAAATATAAATAATTGCAGCGATTACAAAATATTTTAGGGTCAAAACACTTTGCACCTTTATTTTGTAGGATGACCGTCACAGGGTGTCTTTAGATTTCAAGAGATTTGAATGTTTCGAAAACCACATAAATCTTTGATTGCAAAGTAAGGATTATATTGTGAAACAACAATGATTGAAGAGGATCACGAAGGATACCAGAAAAACAAAACTTGTAAACCGAACTCCCAAGATGAAAAATATTTCTGGCCAATATATGCAGCATTGACCTTCTCATGTCTCGGAACAGCGGTATTTTTTGCGATGAGTGCATATTACGCACTGGCAATATTGCAGCTCATCAACAGCCTCATGCTTTCTTGGCTCATGTGGAGAAGTTTAGATTCGAAACACACCAACAAAACAAAAAAATGTGTAAGTGCGGCCAAAGAACACAAGGATCAACCACCACCATACGAAAGTCAGGAACTGCCTGCATTTGTTGGAATTACACAAGACCAGCCACCACCCTACCCTTCCATATTTGCAGTGTGAGCAGAATTTCCCAAAAATGGTCTTAATCCGTCAAAGGCGAAAAAGGATTCAAATATCGTTTTTTTCTGTTTTAGAGGAAATACAGCGCTATGGTTAATCTTGACCCCGTTTGTCTGTTGGTATATGCTGTTTCGATGACAAGGCAACACCGTTTCCACAAAAAAATTTTGTTAATTTTTCTTATTCTGCCTCTTCAAGTAAATCAAACATTTATTCCAGTCATGGAAATGTGCAAAATTCATATACGTGTGTAGAAACTAGAAAAGAACTTAAAATCTCAAAAAATGAGTAAGCCTAACGCAATTTTAGTGTGCTCAAAGTTTTTCGCTTTTTTATTTTGTTTATTGATTTCTGTATTTAGGTTATCACTAGGGCAGGTTTTTTAAGGCAAATATTAGGTACCCGATATGAACCTGTAGGGACCCGATTTCTCTGATTCTAGGGACCCGATTTTCTTTGATTCTAGGGACCCGATGATGATTTTCTCTGATTCTAGGGACCTGATTTGCAATTCCCTAAAACACCTTAAAAAACCTGCACTAGGGCAACCAAAAGTCAATAAAGTCAAAATTGTTCTGCCTTTTTAAAGTTTATGAAACGTCCACAAACCAAATTTCATGCTCATACCTTGAGTCACTCCATAGTTATTAGGTCAAAAAAAAGTCAAAATTTATCATTAGGTCAAAATTTATCGTAAGGTCAAAATTTTCTTGCAGCAGAGTTTTTTCTCGTTATTGATATTTTATTAAAGTTGCAACAGCAGATTTTGATTTGTTTTTGCAAGTTTAGTTGCATTTTTGAAATAATAATGGGTTTGTTGCGACTGTTAGCGTAATAATGTTACTTAGTCCACAGCTGGACGATTGAATATTAACTAGACTAGGCATGACAATACAAGAAATGTGGTCTTACAATACTTGGTTTGGCAAATGTTCAATCCATTATGCCTATATAGTGTTTTAACTTTATGATATTCTCAGATTTGACTCTACTGTAGTTATTAATGTACTTATCAACATATTATGCCTAAGGTCAAACAACCAAATTCTTGAAAAGTTCGATGTGCACTACATGTATATGCTTCTGAGTTTACCTCAACATCTAAAAGTGAATTATTTTGCAAATTTGCTAATTGAAAAGTGACAAAAGGTTTATGGTGGAAGCACATCACCGCAGTGCAAAGCATCAATGCGATTCGTTTCATGAAACTGAAAGTGAGCCAGATATTTTTGAAACATGCTATAGGCTACCAGATTTTGCAGATAAACTACTTTTTGTTTCATTTCAACAGAACAAACCTATCAGTTTGTTTTCTAATACTGTATATGAATGTGCTTGTATTCCGCATTTCAACTGAAAATATAGAAAATTGATAGGTCAAAATAAATTCAAAAGTTCAAAAAGAAATTCAAATTGTAAATAATGAAGTCAAAATTTTAAGTTTTTGTTCAAAAAATTGGCTGCCCTAGTTATCACTGCTATCAATATCGCTTTGTTTATTCCACATATTGTTGAAATTCGAATAAGAATAAGCAAATATCCGTGTTTTTTGTGATATTGTGCACATTAACTCGACGGAGTTGTGAGACATGTTCTTCTGCTACAAGTCCTATACTTCTATGATTTAGCATGACTAACGAAGATGTAACATGACTAAGATGTCGTTTGCAAAAATTGCTTTTCAAAAGTGCAGATGAATAATAGCTAGAGTAAAACCTTTTTGACGCCCGCGCCGGCCACAATTGTGGCCTGCCATTAAATCATGTTGGAACCAAAAGTCTATTGAGACGAAACGATGATGTTGTGGCCGAAAACTTAGTAAAGAGTTTCAAGATTTGAATTAAAGGTTATTTGTGGTTGGAAAACTTTATCAGTAGGTGTTTAAATGCTTTGATATCAATATTTGCGAAAATTACAAGTAAGGTGCAACAAAAAACATTTTCAGGCACAGCTTGCGGCTTACAGGATGATAATTAAATAAAAAAAGTAGTGTTATTTCACTAACGCTGTAACAAGCATTGTTGTTGAATCAAAGTAAGAGGCATGTGAAGCGTATTAATGCTTCAAATTCGAACCAAATTGCTTTATTTTCGCTTTGTTCATATCCGAGACTCCAATTTTTGACAATAAATTTTTGACTGACAATCATTTGCGTATTTGTAGGTGCATAGCATTTGCATATTTAGAGGTTGATAGCATTTGCATATTTATTCACTCATGGGTGTACCCAGCAAGGGAAGTTTTCATAAAAGTTTTATTTGGCCAGTTAAGACATCCACCATCCTGTGTTGATTTCAACGTGATTGCTGTTCTGGTCATGCGAAGCAGAGTTGTAAACGGGCCTAATTTCGAAGCCCGAACCTGGCTCGAGCCCAACATTTATTTTTAAAGCCCGAATTAGGCCAGAAAGCCGAATTTACCAAGTGAGTAAAGATATTCGCAGCTGCGGGATATTGGTGGCGTAGCAAAGTAAACATGACTAAATAATTCACAGTCGATCATTTTTTATTGAGGATTTAACCAACTCGATTGCTTCAACAGTAAGTGGCGGGAAAAGTGTCCGTCGTTGCGATAGGGTAATCCGCACACTCCGACTGTGCGCTGGAATCATGCGCTGCAGATAATTTTCGAGCAACTCTGGAGAGAATCCAGAGGTGTTCTTGTACCTCTGCTGTCAGATTGCATTACTTAGCCAGAGCTGGTGCATGATTGTCGTATTGAAGTAATTCCGGGTATGAACTGCATGCGTGAGACCACACTGATGCAATGTAAGTGTGAAGTTTATGTGCCAAGCAGTCAAGACGTGTGGAACTATCTAATAAACCTACACGAAAGACAGCGACCACATTCGAACCGTGACCAGTGATTGCAGTTACGTTAGAGGCATCAATACCAGATTCACTCAATATATTTGTCAGAGCGTTTGCAATATTCTCTGTGGTATGACGTTCATATCCAAAATGACGAACCCCTAAAACTTGATGCTTCATTTCAAATGGTTGATCAATCGAAAAACGTGCATATTGATATACGACATATGCATGTAATCATCAGTCCGGAAGTCAATGAAACCTTGCTGACAAGCAGGCCTGTACACACGGGGTCTTGCGGTAGCAAAGTCCCCTAAATGTTATTGTGCTCCCCCTAATTTTGCTCCCATAAAGCTTTAAAACCTGGCTAGGGTCTGCTGAAAAGACGACGCTGCAAAAAATAACAAGCGCTGCTGATGCTTCTGCGAAAAAAATTGTTTGTAATACGCACCTAGTTTTTGCAGAAGCAGTGTCCAAACACATTGTGACACTGATTGTCGAAATTAAAACGTTTGTCATTTTCGTTCTTCAAAGGAAATCACAACACAGTTCAACAATTTTAAATGAATTTTGTGGGGATTGGGGTTTTAACAGCGTTTTCGGGATAATTTTGAGGCGCTGATTTCAAAACATTTGTCAGATTTTTCCTATGTGTTCAAATTTTTGGGCTATTTGATATTTTTAGATTTATGGAATTGCAGCTTTTTAAGCATACTGTTGCATAAGAGGGTTACACATTTCGTGATTGTTAAACTGGCTAACATGTTATTTAAACATTAGTGACTTCTTGTAATAACCATGATTTCTAAACTAGATTATGATGAGCAATGTGCAGCGTAGGAAACATACAAAGAGGTTAAACAAACATCAAAATTCAGTTAGTGTGTACTGTATACCGTGACTTTCAAAACAGATGAGAAAATACACAGATATTATGGCCTTGCAATGCAAAGATTGTGGTGACAGAAAAGCGTTAAAATGCCAAGAATAGCCCAAACATGATAGCATACTCTCTTCTCATGAGAGAAAATAATGCATAATTGCTAATCCTAAAATTGCCTTTTCTGCGTTTTTCGGGAGTAGCTACTACCAGCAACCACTCTTTTTCAGTAACAGCAATAGTTTGCCATCATCTTGACATTCCAGCTTCCCTGATATCTTTTCTCTATTGTTTTTATATCTTGGTGGAAGGACTCTTCTTGCTCTTACATCATGCTTCCAAGTTTTCAGAAAAATGGTTTACATGACTACGAAGAAAATGAACCTTCACACTCATATTGCACCCTAATTGTTCGTAAGAATTTAACAGCTGTTTTAAAATGTCGCGATAGTTAAGAGCTTTTAAATTTCTGAGGAAGTTTTTGAAAACTGCTGTAAAGGACCGCCAAGCATTTTTTCAGGGTTGTCATGGTGAGTGGAAAATATTTGTCCTGCATTAAATGTCGTATCTGAGCACCATCAAATATTCTTGCCCTCAAATTGTCAGTGCCCAGTGCAGGGAACTTTTCGCACAAATATGCAAAGCAGTCATTTCCCCTATTTAAAAACGGTTTCATCAACCTTAGTTTGATATGGAGAGGAGGAAGTAGCACCTAGTTTGGATAAACCAAAAGAAACTGTAGGCCTATAATCTTTCTTTTCCAGGTCTCAAATCCTTCTCTCTTTGGCCAACTTTCTTTAGCCCAATGCTCTTGGCGAGTCCTGCTGTCTCACAAACACAAGAAACAGGGAAATTTTGTGTATCCACTTTGTTGCCCAACCAATATGCACAAATTCTTCTAATTCACTGCAAATCATCCAGTAATGCTCATCAACTATGGTACCTGGCACAGACTATTTCAACATAGGATGTTAATGCAGTTACCACTTATCAATAGGCTGCTACTAACTCACTCCCTATGGTCCTACACAGTTCAGCAGCAACTGATTAAGAATTTCAGCATTTAAAAGCACCACCAGTGATTACAAAATCCTTTTTCAAGTTAAAATGGTGGGAGTTAACTTCTAAAACTTTCGGCGAGTTTTTTCAATGTTTTGCGAAAAACTGCAAAACGTATGCTCTGTAGCGGCTAATCCTGACCAGATGGACAAAAACGGATGCAATTTTTGGACTCAGCGACCCCAAAGCCCCCAAATCCGTTACAAACTTTAAGTCCCCAAAATTCTGTATACCGGTGAATCCGTGCCAGGTGCTGAATCTAGCGATATCGTTGTAAAATCAAGTCAGGAATAGCGCAAGTGACTGATATTTCCGACGCAAACCCATCACGCGATGATTTCCTCACCGCTTTTACCTTCTCAAAAAGCGTGTAAAACTAATGCAAGCAAAGAACTAAAGATTGCAGTTGTGTTTGCATTTGTAAATAATTACCTGATGAAAAATCACAATCACTTAAATCACATCACCGCAATGAACGCAACAAATCTACATCACGAAAGAAAACAAATCGTTACTCTGAATATTTAAAAAAATCTTGTATGCAGCCCAAAATCCGCCTAAAACAGTTTGACGAACTTATACGCGAACCCGGCCCGAAACGTGGCCCGACCCGAAAAGCAATGCCCGACTTGCAACTGTGATGGGAAGAGCAAAAATACAAGTAGGCTACTGTACTTCTTACAGGCGTGATGAATAATCATTACTAATCAATGAAAGAAAATTGATCGTTGTTGATTCCGGAAATTACTTTGTCGTAGATGTATCTGATATCTATATCATCAACATCAGCAAGCAGTATTACATATTACCTAACAGTTTCAACGACGTATATCGACCACAAACAAAATTTTGTATAAACAAAATGTTTTGTTTAGCCCAAACACTCGTGATTATTAAATATACGTATTTCAGATTTTACATGGAAAAGACAAATATTTTTATTTGATTATGCCATTTTCAGCTTTCATGGCCATGATGTAGTTATTCTGCATATATCTAAATTTTGTAATCAAAATGCTGAGTCTTCAGTATGTATACAAAACATGTTGCTATTTGAAAAGACAAACTATTTTCCTGCTTTAATCAGTCATACCAGTACTCTTGGCAATCATTTCAATTTTTTTATACGTTGCAGGATTGTACTGCTCGCCTGACAAATTGTGTGAAATTCTAAACATTTTTGATGTTTTCATAATACAAATGCGGCTTTCCTCATGTTGTATTTAAAATACAGATACCATTGTCTTAAAGAATGTTTAAGTTCATCCTCATCTTTCTCGTAAGGAATAAAGCAAGTAAGTTTATATGACCTCCTCAGAGAGCACATTATTCAAAGATATTCCTAACAGTGCTATAACAAATATAAGTAATTTTCATCTTTACCGCTATTGCATTTAAATTAGTAGTGTGCATGTTTCGTGAAAATCTTGTGATATTTTGTATGAGCCTTTGCAGTCATTCCCTGATGAAATAACTATTTTTTGCGAGAAAACATTCGTCTTGTAATGAATCAGATAGTTATATTTGTTGCAAAGAATTTTAAAGGTTTTTGCAAAGGAAATAATTGAATTTAATTCATTAACTAATCTCAGATCAATGTGATTTAATACAAAAGCATGTCAATGAAATATAAAGAACAATTTTCTATCTCGGCAGCAAAGAGGACTTCTGAAACGATGAAGTTCAACAAATCTAGCATGACGATGTGTCGACAACGACTGAATACAACATTTTCAGTTCTTGTTTGTTGAAACTATCACAATTTTTAGTTATAATTATTTTGTTTTTCGCTTGATGTCTTATTTTTTGTTTGTTTTACCGTTGAATACTAAGGACTTTGGAATTCTGAGGTGGCGGGAAAGATGTAAAATAAGAAACCACAATCATTCTCTTTATTCAGGCAATTAGTCCACACAAAGGCGGTAAAGTTCAGCTAATGGTTAATGGCAATCAGCTAAAGGTTTGATAGGAAATCTATTCTACGTACAGCGCTACGCAACTTTAGTCATGAAGTCCTATTCAGATTCTATTTGAATAAGATTTGATTTTAGTCTCGCGTTTGCTTGCTTTCTCTGATCTTGCTTTGGCCTTTCAACTTTTCACCCTTAAGCATTCCTTGCAGATTTCAGAACTGAGGATGCATAGTGCCGCGTGGAATCATTTTCTTGTTGACAAAATTGTTGATTGGTTCAACTGCATCACCTTTGTGAAGACTAGTTACCTGAATACAGACATATGCACGGTTTGAATCATCGAAAATTAAAGAAAGCCGTGCCCATTCACATGGTTCCTCGAATGCTTGCAGCAAACTTAGACCTTTCAATTGTCATTCTTTTATGCTTGCACATTTCCAACACGCATTTCATAGGCAGATCCAGGGGGGCTAAGGGGGCTGAAGCCCCCCTACATTTTTTCAGATACGTTTTTTGATCGATGGTTCCCGACACGGAAACGTCCATTGGGGTGATTTGTTGTATAGCCTTTAAATAAACCATTTATTGCACAGGGATAGGGACAGAAATATTAAATGCAAAGCTTGTTTTGCTGAATTTGGACAGTCTGAATGTGTTTATTTCACTGTATAATTGAAACTTCTAATAAACAAGTTTTTATATAAAAATATGGTTCAGATGTTATATAAATACGTAAGTGCTTACATAAAGTAATTACATTACATATACGTTATACAAACTGTAACATCGCGAAATCCCCTTTAAGGGCTCATTACCTGTCTCGTGACACGTAAATTAATTTGACGTGTTCTGCGTTCCGTAACGGCCACTTCAGGTTTCAGTTGTTGTGTCATTTTGGCGAACCTGACCCAGTGCGAACAGCTTTAAACCGTACGTTGGGCTGCTATGTTTGAACTCGCTTTAAGTATGCCCTGTCAGCGTGTGCTTGAATAAACTAAAGGTTGCATATAGCGAGAGTGTATTCAGGTAGTCGAAGGCGGCTCGTTTAAAGAACCGGGCCGAATTTTCCTTGCAGGGTGAAGACGCTACAAAGTTTAAAGCTGTTCTCGTAACGAACAAAGTTTGAAGCTGTTCCGTAGCGAAGAAAGTTATAAGCTGTTCCTCAACAAGGTTTAAGCGAACAAAGATTGCAGCGGATAGCTTCTACGTGTTTCTGGCGAAATGTCAAGCGAGAATCTGAAGGATGACGAGAATCAGACGAACCCAACCTTCGCTTCCCAAGAGGAGAGCCTTAATGAAGATATCCAGCATCAAGATAAAGTCTCTTCGAGAGAGATGGTGAAAGAATGGTTGCTTACAACTCCTTGCGATGTAATAGATGCTTCCCCTGAGACGGATGGGGGTACAACTAGTGCAGATCTAGATGTTGAGAGGGTTTCGTCAGCGTCATCTCAATCTCGTAGCAGAACCTCTCGCAGTAGTCGGTCCAGTTTCAAAAGAAGCTCGGCTACTGTCAAGGCAGCCCTGGCAAAACTCCGTTTGGACCAAGCTGAAGAAAGGTATAAGCGAGAAGAGGAACTTCGCAAAGAAGCAGAGTTGCAAGAAGCTCAGGAAATTGAAAGCTTTCGGAAAGAAATTGAAGAGCGTACGGAGAGGCGTCGACGTCAAGCTGAAGAGTTTGAAGAAAAGCGCCGCAGACACGCAGAAGAACTCGAGAAACATCGCCATTTAATCGAGAAACGTCGATCTGAAGCGAAGAGAGAAAGAGAGCTTGAATTGCTTCGCTTGAGACATTGGCACGAAGCAGCCGAGCTCAAACGAAATATCTTAGATCAACTTTCCGAGGGTAAGTCGAATATAACCATTAACCACACCTTTCACAAACAGGAAGGTGTGTCATCGCAGTTTTATCATCGCTCCGTCAACGTGGCCGGACAACAAACCGCTCCGCAGCGACCAACATACGCAAGCAACGAAGAAAATGTTCGAGGCAACCAGCAGGGTGAGGAAGGAGACAATGTGGGTGAGTGCAGTAAAGGTCTGCGCGATCGGACCTGCACATTTTCGCAGCGGTATACTAAGCAGAATCCGACTTCTCATCTTGCCCAACAAGGTTCCGAACCACGTCGCTTGGAAGACGTTCAATAAGAGCCGACACTAATAAGTAATGCAGCGGTGGATCTTCTTACTTTGGTAAGACACTTAACTAGACCTAGGCCCCAAGCGATTTTCTTCGATGGAGATCCGATGGAATACTGGAAGTTCGTGCGCAATTTCCAGGCACTAGTCGATGACAAGATCGACGACAGCAGTGCTAAATTATCTTATTTGTTACAGCACTGTCAAGGTAAAGCCCGACGGATAATCGATAGTTGCTCCAGAAAACGCCCCGACGAAGGCTACAGCGAAGCATGGCGACTACTGGAGGCAATTATGGACGGCCGTATATGATCGCTCATGCCTGTGTGAAGAAAGCCACCGAAGGTTCGCAAGTGCGCCATAGCGACGCGAACGGTCTTCATGAGTTTGCGCTGTGTTTAAGGGATTGTTGGTTGACACTTTCTGAAATTGACGAGTGCGCCGAGATGGATAACACTCCCACTTTAGTGAAGGTTTCTAAGCGCTTCTCGCCAAAGCTCCTATAACGCTGGAAACGTCGCGTAGCGCAAATTACAAAGGAAACCCAGCGAACCCCACTTTTCAAGGATCTTGTGGAGTTTGTCGAGGCAGAGGACAACATTGCAAATTCTCCACTCAACAAAATGATAGATGAGCAGCGCGGCAGTGGTAAGTCCTTTAATAAGGGTGGTCATTGTAAGGCGTCAAGTCACGCTGTTATAAAGGATGAAGCAACTCAATTTTCCGAACCACAAACGAGTAAGTGTTGGTGTTGCTCCAACTTGCACGCCCTGGAAGACTGCAGAACTTTTCGATCGTGGGTATGGAAGGACAGACTTAAGCTTTCGCGTAAATTTCGGCTGTGTGACAATTGCTTAAGACGTGGGCATATGGCTTATCAATGTCGGCGCCCAGCTGCT
>Ga0210059_1015681_pt1 | contig 11027 bp, 9 predicted proteins | sample Ectturendosymbi2_FD_188042 | JGI IMG/M metagenome (GOLD analysis project Ga0210059, IMG submission 188042) | Ecteinascidia turbinata endosymbiont from Florida, USA - Sample 2 (SPAdes) (version 2) | ecosystem: Host-associated > Tunicates > Ascidians > Unclassified | place: Key West, Florida... | reverse complement strand
GTACATTAGGAAGGTCCCAGCTTTGTGACGTATAAACTACACATCAATCGACACTACTGGTAGTTCAAATGTCATGCTTGTTTCCACACTGGCAGAGCATGGCAACACCCAGCTCTTGTTATATATGGTAGTAAAAAACACGCAGGAATGAAGAAAGCTGCTTCAATATTTCTCAAATCTCGAAAATTCATAACCGCTTGGTTTGATAACGAATGTGTTGCTATGCCTGTGGTACTGCCAAAGAACATTTTGCAATGCACCCGATCTCGACTTCCTAAGAAAATAAACATCAATATTCTGATCGCTAAGGGGGGGCTTGAGCCTCTTCAGCCCTCTCCCTGGCTGCGCCTTTGTAACTCGCACATGCAACGCCATGCCAAACAAGAGTTTACAATTAGCCCTAATCATTTCAGAAAGTAGCAGCTTTAATAAAATGTCTAGTTGATATGATATGTTGTATTGAACATATTCCCACTCAAACTGTTTCGTAGCATTAAGGTTGTTTGAAATCAGCTATACTGTTTTTGCATCAAATCAGTGCAATATCAACATCACTTTTTATGTAACGGTATTCTGTACTTCTACTGTAAAATGTCAAGAACAGGCTACAATACTTCATAAGATAAAACCAAGTGTAGTGAAAATAAGCTTCAATTGTAACACATTGGGACTCGGCATACGATATACTCATACTCTGAAATCACGCATTTGGCACTATTTTCATGCCACTTTGCAACTCCATAACGTGCCAGACGATTGAGCCTGAGAGCTGTTCAAACCCTCAAAAGATGCAGCGAGTCTACTAGTTTGCATTTTGTTTAATTTGAAAGTTTTGGGTTTTAGGTTTTTTGTGGGTGACGTCGTAAGTGGGGTAGGTTTTAGGTATTTTTGGCCTAGTTTACCAGGCCCTGACTGCCAACACCAAGAGCCACTTTTTTGATTCAAGTTTTTATTGCAAACTAGGCTATAACATGAGTTTTTAGAGCCTTTATTAGCCATCTAGTGTTTGTGGTTCAGAAGTTATGGTTAAAAAATCAATAATTAATTAATTTGTTGTTCTCGACATACAAGATTCATTAGTGTTTCATGGATACGCTTTTCAGATTTTCTTGAACTAACATAATGTGAAGCAGGGTTGCGGTGTCAGACATAAAATGTCCAACTCTGACTCCTACTTTCCAAATTTTTCTGACTCCAACTCTGCCCTTTGCAAAATGTCCAATTCCTTCACATAATGTGAATGAAGTTTGCCTGTCAATTTATAGAAATTTACTAATCATAAAAATCAATTATAGTCAAGTCAGTGAAGTCATCACATGCAATCAACTGGTTGCTGTGACAAGCCATAGCTTGTTGTTGCATTTCTGCTACACTGTAACGTTCGCAGAATAGCTGCGTATTTTTGTTTGCGTGTTGTCCTTATATGAACTTTCCCCTTAATTCGGCCTCGAGTGATTCCCAGGCCGCGTTTTTGGTTTTTGCTGTGTTCCGCATACCTTGGTCAACGAGTAGTTGTTCTTCAGTAGTGGAGGAGGCAGAAGCACTCGCTATTCTGAGCATTACTAGGACTGTGAAGGTTGGTCCGTAATAGAGAGACATAAGGTTTTTGATTCTTGCAGCATAAGGCTGTTTATTAAGACATAAGGTCTTTGAATCTTGCAGCACAAGGCTGCCACAGCATAAGGCTGATTCTGATAATTCTGATACAGGACGTAAGGTCCTCAGTCAGGAAGTTACATGCACTTTCTTCTGTAGTACTTGACCATTGTGGTGGTCGCTGATTGAGTTGTTTGACCATACTCACCATATTGGACTTATTATCTGTGACAATGCACAACACATGGTCTTTCTGAAGGCCATAGTCTCGCAACACATCTTTTTCCAATTGTGTTAAGAAGTTGCTGCAATGTTGGGCTTGAGTGTTTCTTATACCTAAGGTTTTGGTGTAATTTTTTCCTTCATCCACATAGTTGAGATTAATGGCAAAGTAATTGACATGATGGCGCTAGCATGTGCATGCCTCCATTTTCAAGTAAACAAATTTGTTGCTTAGCTTGCCCTGAACACCTGTTTCTTTTGACTTTCATATTAGTCAAGTGCTAGTTTCTTTATATTATCTCTGTTTACAGACACTCCTAGTGTTTTCGCCAATCAGTGCTAATACTTCAGGTTGAGAAAATAATCTCAGAGAAATGCCACTGATAACAGGCATGTCAACAACACTTTTTTAATGTGTCTATCTCTAGAGTCATTGTTATAGACACTTTATCACTAGCAAAAAACTTTGTCAGAGTTGTTGTAGCAGGCTTCTTTCCGGTACTCAAAGTTTTAGTATTTGATGTTGTTAGTGTTCCAGACGAAGCTGCACCAGTTTCAAAATCTTAGGATAAAGATGGCCCAATTGTCTTTCTAAGTTAGAATTATGTGTAGGAGCATGGGCTTTAGGAGTAGTACCAACGGAAGCACTGATTTCTTCATCACAGATACTTTCTTCACCAAATTCGCTTATGTATTAGCATACATACTTAATATTTCAGATCACTGGTTAATGTAAAATATTCAAATCCTGAAGATTTATGTTTTGACTCCATGTTGTGCACCACGTTTTACAAAAAAGTAAAAAAATTTTTTACTTCAAAAATTTTCATTTCTGTAAATCTATGAAAACAAATAAATGCAATATTAGGTTTTATTTCAAAACGTTCAAAAACTAATAAAAAGTGTTTGCTCACAGTAAATTTGCAGTTAGTAAACCTAATGGCGTGAACCTAATAAAACTACTCGAGTTTCACATCTTAGTGTTAAGCTACTAAGTTTCAAACTTTCACTAATCGATTCTATTTGACAGTCTGCCACTATTTGCAGTTGCAACCCTAACTTAACAAATGCAATTAACTTTTACGTTTTGCTAAGTTGGTTACAGTATCACGTTGTTTCAGGACATGCAAGCTGTGTATGTGTATTACATAGCTTACACAGTGTGTAATGTATAAAAATTAAACTATCAGTCTGCCACACTCAGCGATAAACTTCCCGATGTCACGCTTACAACTTCACAGTAATCAACCGTTCGGAACCATCTACTGCACTGACTGTATTTTTCTCACTACAGCATAACTACTGCATTTGCACATACATCAGCCGTGCATGGCCAAACATCATCCTTTTGAAGTAACTGCATGAAATATGTCACAACAAATAGACCGATATATTGACCTGGCCAATATAATCAGCCGATATTTGGGTTTTGCTGATATATCGGTATTGGCCAAAACGGCAAATAAATCAGCCTCAGTAGGTGTTGGCAAAACGCTATTAAATCCCTCATGCATCCAGACAACTTGCTCAAGAAAGCACAACAGAGCAAATCAAGAAAGTTACCTTGCAGCAACACTAGTAGGTGCATTTTCATAAACAAGCAGACCCAACGAACCATCGAGCATGCGTCAGCCGTTGCAGCAAAAGCATCATCATTAGACAGATTAATTAAAAATCATAGCAAAATATTGAAATTGTTACAATTAGAAAATTTTAACTCGTAAATCCTGATTTTTGATGTTTTTGAAAAAAAGGTAAGGCATAGAATACATAATATTGTTGATAATGAAGCAGAAAACAAGATTCAAATATTTTGGAAATATCAATATTGGTCCATGAATGGCCAATATATCGGCATCAGCCTCAAAAAAGCCAGATCAGTCGATCTTTAGTCACAACCATTTATGTCAGTTCTACTCCTTGGAAACACACTTGGTGGTATGCAATTGCACATACACAAGCGAATACAACTGCACGACAGATGTTCACTGGAATATGCAATGCTCTTTCATGGTTATCCATTATCACTGTGAGAACCATCTGGGCAATGTTTGATGGAGCAATGATGCGTAAAGCGGTTGTAATTATGGATAACTGTAAACACTAAGCAATACAAACTGTTCCTTAAAAGCAAGCATTCTTCCTGTGATGCTGGGTCTTTAAGCAGAAGCTAACTAATTTTGTAGCAACCAGCAGTCATTGGAAATTGTGGTGCACAGCAAGAATTCTATGTTTCAATAAAAGTTTCCAAAGAAATTGTACCATTACAACAAGAATTCCCAACTTAGAAGTGTGATGTAAAAAATGATTCAATTAGACTTCTGGAGTCGGATAAAAAATCTGACTCTGACTCCCAGTGTTCTTCAGAATTCAACTCAACCCAAAAAACTTCGACTCCACAACCCTGATGTGAAGCGCCAATTCTTAAAATAAACCAACAATTTACGAGCCATTTGAAAAGGGAGGTTACTTGCTAGGTATTACTTTCATGCAAGATTACTGTCTATTTGTAATTTTACATACGAATAGTCTCATCTAGGAAATTGTTTTGGAAATATAAACAGTGCAAATTGTTTCAAATATTTGTTGGTGATTTGCATTATCTCTCTTGTGAAAATCATAACTTTATTAGATTGCAGTCTGTCCTACCTTTCAAAGTCTTTTGAATAAAAGCATACCTTCATCAGATGTGTATTTCCAGAATATTTTGTGTTGCTGAACAGCAGAATTTTTTTTATACTGTGAATCTTAAAACTGCCAGCTTTATGTTTTATGACATTGGCTATCTTTTTATGACTATAAAATTTTTGTTGTTATTTGTAGTTCATGATATTCATGGTTTTTACAGAATAGATAGATTGTCAACATGTCACGTGGTAGCAGTGCTGGATTTGACCACCACATAACTATCTTTTCCCCTGAGGGAAGACTTTTTCAAGTTGAATATGCATTTAAAGCAATCAACCAGGCTGGATTAACTTCTGTTGGTGTCCGAGGAGACCACTGTGCTGTTGTCGTCACTCAGCGTAAAGTGCCAGATAAATTAGTGGATGTATCAACTGTTACTCACATGTTTCAGTTGACACCAGGTATTGGTTGTGTGATGACTGGCATGACTGCTGACAGCAGGTCGCAAGTGATGAGAGCACGACAAGAGGCAATAAATTGGAAATATAAGTATGGTTATGAGATAACAGTTGATTCACTTTGCAAAAGAATGGCAGACATCTCTCAGGTAATACCTTGTATATATTATAATTTTTGTGTTTTTGTACAGAATGTAAATACTGTCTGTCATATAATTTACTACTCAATTCCCAAGTTTTAAAAAATCTGGAAAGCCAATTTAAAAAATTGACATGCATTAAAAATGTTTTTCATCCAGAATTTGAAATGCCAGCACTCCAGTTTAACTGTGCATGTGAAAGGACCACAAAAGTAGTGTAACCAATATTTTAGGTAATTTTGTCTTGTTTGCAGATTTATATAAAAGAGATGTTTAAAAAGTTTGTTAAACATGGAACGTGATTGATAAAAGCTTTAGTATTTCAGGCATACAGACACTTGTACTACTCACCTATATGCAAGTTCCTGTCCTCTGTGATTTCACAAATGATCAAGCAGTGGTGACAGATTTATTGCTGCTAATGCAATAGACAAGTGTCATCATATGGCTCTATGACTGCATATCATACTGTATTTATTCAACTGTAAGCCACACATTATGAAGTCTTTTTTTCATCATTTTGTGCGGCTTACATTCAAGGGCAGCTTACATTTTTTTTTTACTTTATTGAAAGGTCTGGATCAGCATAGTACAACTAGGTTTGACCTGCAGGCCACTGTACTAAAACCTGAAAGCTTGCGGACCACTTCTAACAAAATGAGGTGTAAAACATCAGATTAAAAATTGGAGATAGAAGATAAATGAGTGCGTCATTGAAATTATTACACAACAGCAAAGAGCAATTTATTACAAATCTCTATCAGTGGAATGTGGTCAGTAGCGTAGCTAGTCCAAAACTTTGGGGGACAAATGTTCTGACTGTGAGCGAGGAACAGTATTTAATTTGGGACACCGAATCGCGAAGCACAAAGCGACAAAAGATGCTAGTAATTGCGGTAGACTATTGCCCATTTGTCCCCGCTGGCTATGCCTATGCATGTCATCAAACCCAATATGTGAGTTGTAGCAAGTCAGAGACTATTGTCCAGTGTTTCATGTGCAATTTGATTTCTGTTTCGACTTGTTTCATGGCAGAAACTGTGCGCTCCAAAGATCGAGTAAATTTCTTGTGCAAAATCTTTCAGTTTGGGTAGCCTATAACTCTGCTGATTAATTTCCAGAATCTCTCTGCAGTCTAGTCTAACATTGTTAATGTTGTACATTTTTATTAAAAGATGTTATGCTACTGTGACAGATACACAACAAATAATACTGAGAAAACGCACAGGTCTTAAAAATTATATCTGCAGGCCACATGTGGCTCGCACACCTGTAATCGGACCACACTGGTCTAGATGACACTCTGCCCTTCCTTGGCTACGTTTTGTCGACCAAACTCTCTCTTGACATTCTATTCTTTTCAGCATCACATGCTCACTCCATTGCAGGAAGGATTATGATGAACAGAAGGCAGTTGTAGTGGTGTAAACATCATTACCAGGGTTACCTAAAAGGCTAAATGTGCTAGTGTGTGAAAGTATGTCAGAAACTTAGGGGTAAACTATGTTCAAGTGCGGCTTACAGTCAAGGGTGGCTTACGTTAATTTTTTAACACAATTGCGTGCGGCTTACAATCAAGGGTGGTTAACAATTGAATAAATGCGATATTTATCGATTAATTCTGTGTAACTCAGAAAGTTTAGCCCCTAGATTGACAGTGAACAATATAGTTTCATTATACTTTGTACATATCAAATAGTTTGTGGTGCCCTTCTGCTATAATTTTATGTGAAACAATCAGAATAACAAATCATTACATTTATTGCTCGCCTTACTAGTTGAACAATATTGACTGGAGGATGATATAAAAAGACATGCAGTGTCTTCATGTCTTTTCATCATGATACTCAGTACGACATGTGTTTGTTGTTCTTGCTATGAAAGCACAAGCAAATTTGATGGAGTTCAGTTGTTACTTTAGTATTGCTGGATGTTAAGACTTTAAAAATCGCAAATTACTTGCAAGCTCATTGTTTTATTGATGTGAAACATAGTGTTCACTATGGCCAACGATATCCTTTTGTAACATTTTCATTGGTGTAATTGTGAAGACATATTTGATATCTTTTCACTTGTTAATTTAGGTCTACACTCAAAATGCGAGGATGAGGCCACAAGGCTGTTCAATGATTATGATTGGCTGGGATGATGAATATAACAAGCCAATGCTCTACAAATGCGATCCTGCTGGTAACCACAAGATGATGAAGTTTGAAAGTTTTAGATATTGTTGCTAAGTGATGTTGTCTCAACTGCCACAAATTTTACAGGGTCATCCTGGCAATTAGAAGCAATATGTATCTTAATATAATGATTGGCATTCTCTTTATTGATCACACTTTTTAACTAAAGCATTACGACCTGTTGTTGAGATACTTCATTTTGCATGCTGCAGCTTTGCCTTGCAAAGAGAGCATACCTAACTGCATTTGTAGTGTTCATAGTAACACCTATCGACTGGTTAAAGCTTTTAGTGAAAAATATGCGGCATGCGTTTTGAAAAGTAAGTTGATGATATTTTCCCGACAAGTTCGATTTAATTTTGATCTGCCTAAAGAACTAACTTTATTTTTAAACAAAACTAAAGACGTTTCAAAAACGCTTCAATTTTGGACAAGATGCTATTCCTAATTCAACTGTGACGGCCTCGTTTATTTGTGGATGTTTTTGCGAAAAAGCATCGTGTGTGATGTACAGACCAAGTTTACTTGGAACAGTTTTGACATGCATGTTGCTTGGGCACCATGCAACTGAATTAGCTAGCATAATGTCTTCACTGTGCCGGTAGAAAACTGCCCTGTCAGAGTGATGAAAGCTGAAGAGATACGAAGTCCTTGGTTCTCGCTGCCGTACGCATATTTACTTTATAATATTGTGCATCACTTGCAGCCTACAGCCTCTAACTAAAGCTTTTTTTCTGGCTAGCCATTAAGAATGTTGCAATAAAAGTGGCAGCAGGGAACAAGAGAGATCACACGCAGTGATCACTCTTCGCTTCTCATTCCACCATTCACCTTGAGTATCAGTAAAGATACACGCCACGATCGCTTATTCGCGTCACGTACATATGGGTGCTATTCCTAGCGCACATCCCGTTCGTGGTGCATCGCGCATTCAACACCGCGCCGACCGAGAGGGTGGGGTGTCGGAGGTAGAATATCCAACTCCGACCTTTCAAAAATTTCCGACTTTGCAAAATTTCCAACTCCGACTCCATAAAGGAAATGAAATTTGGCTGTTAAAATCAATGGAAATCGTGGTGCACAGCAAGAAATCTCTATTTCAACAAAAGTTTCAAAAGAATTTGTGCAATTTCAACAGGAATTCCCAATTTAAAAGTGTGATGCAAAAAAATGAGCCAATTGGACTTCCGGAGTCGGATTTTTTTGTCTGACTCCGATTCCCAGTGTTGTTAGGAATCCGACACCGCAATCCTGGTTGCAATAGTACGTAACAAATAAAAAAGTTTTCAGCGCTATCCAAATGTTTTTGAAAAAATTGGGGGGTCAGTTGACCGGTTTACCCCCCTGATTACGGGCCTGGTTTTGCGTATCTTGTTAGTTATACCCGCTAATAATACGCTGCTTTATTATACTCACTCTTGAGAAACGCTTTCTAAGAACGCCACGGTTAGTTGTTTCATGAGGAAGCGCACGGTAACGGTAGATGTATTTTTTAGGTTATTACTGCGGATTTCGTGCCACTAGTGCTGGTGTGAAGCAGACGGAGGCGAACACTTTTCTGGAGAAGAAGGTAAAAAAGAAAAAGGATGCCGTTTGGGATTTGGACAAAACCGTGGACGTGGCTCTGTCGTGTCTCTCTCACATCCTCTCTGCTGATTTTAAGCCATCCGAGCTCGAAATCGCTGTTGTCACCAGGCAAGAGCGAAAATTCCGAGTATTGTCAGAAGCAGAAATCGACAATTACCTTACTGCTCTGGCAGAAAAGGATTAGGCGTTAGAGCAGTGCGCACGGCTTGACTGAAATGTCAGTTTTCATCCCGTTCTTTTGAGTTGCGTGGTCGGGTTGGGATCGAATATGTTGCAGCATCTAGCTGTTTGATCGCAATATCGAACGGTAGACTCCATCGTTGGCTACAGCGCGTTCGTTATTAGGCGCATTTTCACCTTTCCAACGTGAATCTTTATCTGTACTCATCAGATTCACGTGGGTTCGCGCGTGCAACCCAACGATTGCGAGCTCCGTTGCTTGCGTAGTGTATGACTTGCGTGTGAAGGTTTAACAGGTTGTTTGCAGAAACAAGGAATGTTTTCTCTTAGCGCGTTACATGCTGCTCTCCAAGCGAGCGATGTTTCATTGCATTTGCTTTCAACGTCGACTCTCGTGCAGTACATCGTGCTGCTCAAACGGAGTGCAACCGATGAAATGTGAACAGTTGCTGCGTTTTTTCCTTGTGTAGAAGCAAAACTTAAAATTTTGATTCTTGAAAATTGTTGGTCGCGTGTCGCGTCGTAAATACGCCATTCAGTCATAACATCGGCCTTGTATTGACGATGTCATACGGCTTTCACGTTTATCTTCTCTCGTTAAGGAAATGCTTGGGGCAGTCAGGCATCTGTCAATTGGGCTAATGCAGGATTTACTATCGAGTTTGGAATCGTAATTTTTTAAGTGAACAAGGAAGTCGTAGACTACGTCATCTCAAAACTGCAGGCGATCAGTCTTCAATGTGCAGCACTTCCATGCTCACTATGAAATTACATCTTGAGTTTTTCTCTGTCGCTGCAGTCGTTTCACATAGAGGAACTTCTTGCCGTCCTGTTTTAGAACTTGTAAATTTACGAAGACTTTGGCAGGATGAACATGATTTTGTTTTTGCAAATCGGGGCCTTGCGCAATCTTATGGGTAATAAAACATTCACGTCAGTGAACACGGAAGTTTGTGTCCATCTAACATATAACGATCCGGCGTGTAGATCCTTGGAAAGTGAAGGGCAAAAATAGAAGCGGGAAGGGCCACTCTGACTTACTCGATTTGCCTACAGCCGGTTACACGGGATGAGCAAGTTGCTGACCGGGACACGACTCCAAAAACAGTACGTGTGACCACCTTTTCATAGGGGTAGTTGACGTGAGTTGGGTCTTGCAAATTAACCGACCAATTCTTGAAGAAAGGAGGACTACCAGTGAAAACAAGTTTTGCCTCTGCTGCCCTATTGCCGCACTATAAAAGGCTTAAAATTTACCAACATAAGTACTTCAATATTGCGTTACTCGTATAGACGATTACCTCGTTAATTTCCAAGTATCAGCTGGGTTAAACGAGTCTAAAAATGGGGTAAATACCGTATAAGAACTGAAAATAGCATGAAGCAGTGCTGATATTTTCGGGGAGAATTATTGTAACTTGTGTTTCTGGAAGGGGGAAATGATTGCAACTTGTTGCGCCTAGTAACCATAGGCATACGGGAAGGCATTTTACTAGGGGGGCGGAAAAAAATTAGCCCTGAAAATAATAATTTGCCTTAAACATTGAAACTAACTTTTGTAGTTAAATCCGAATAGGACCTGAAACCTCTTGTAAATCTGTTCTACACAGTTGAATTGGTGTATAACGGCTTCGTCTGTAACGTCAATTCGCCTATAACGTTACATGTTCGGTCCCGATGAGATGTTTTACATGCATTTCAATTCGGCAATAACATTCTTTGATGCAATTCCCTAGGCATAGGCGGATCCAGGATTTTTTTTAGGAGGGCCTCAAGGACAAGTTCATCCGGATGTGTAGTGACTGCATAGCAGTGAAGACCCAACTGCTCCGGTAACTTTTTTTAACAAACACGGTTAACCAAGCACACTTTGGCTAAATTACATTCTCACCATTACCCAGGCTTACTGGGACGTTTCCGGAGCAGAAGCGGCCTTCAAAAAATTCATAAATTATTCTCTAACCTTAAAGAGTAACTTGTTGAATGTTGGAAAAGTTTTATTATTAGCAAAACAAACATAGGTCCACGCTGAA
>Ga0210059_1015680_pt1 | contig 11028 bp, 5 predicted proteins | sample Ectturendosymbi2_FD_188042 | JGI IMG/M metagenome (GOLD analysis project Ga0210059, IMG submission 188042) | Ecteinascidia turbinata endosymbiont from Florida, USA - Sample 2 (SPAdes) (version 2) | ecosystem: Host-associated > Tunicates > Ascidians > Unclassified | place: Key West, Florida... | reverse complement strand
GGTATCCTGATTGCAGTCCCGGTAGGGGACCCGTCCTCTGGCCACTTTTCATCTGCCGGGACGCAGTCGACCTTAAGGCCCAGCCGGGCCCAACATCGATATTAGGAAAATTCAAATGTTACCCCCCCACGTCGCGGTTCAGTCCTTGCGCGCGCCACCCGGTGTTCACTTGTTCAACGCTTCCCTCTTCGCAGCGTACAAGAAGCATCTGTTACATCACTACGAGAAGCACGCCAAGCCCACGTTATGACGTCACCGCAGCGATGCTCGCACCAGCGCCAGAAGAAATGACGTCAGCGGCTTCGTCAACGTGTTTTTCCTAGAAACGACCTTAGCCTCTGTATGTTTATTGGAGGGGGGGAGGGGGGAACGAAGCGGAACGTCTGACTCGATAGCATTTATATTGCGCAGCTTATATTTATGAGATTGCACCGATTGACATCGTAATCTCTTTCTTCCCGTCACGTCTGCTGTCTTCTTTCGTTTGCAATAAACTTTTCAGCAAATTCACTTCGGTGAGACTGTCCTTACACGTGCGATATGTCAAAACCCAGAGGTGGCCAGAGTCAAATTCTCGGACTCCGGCTCCTGCCCCCCAAATTTTTGAATCCGGGTCCGGAATTTTTTCAAATTTGATAATCCGACTCCTGTTCAGACTCCGGTTACCATCGATCCAGCTGTAACTTACCCATGTTATTATTTAAGAAATGACCGCACAGATTCCTGTTACTGCTGAAATTTGAAAGTGTCTCCGGTTCAGATTTTTCAGTAAGTTTTGACACCGCATCCGAAAGAAAAACGCAGAATCCTGCCGGAGTCGACTCCGGATCCATGGCCACCTCTGTCAAAAATACCCCGGGCCATTTGTGCCTAAAGATACACCTGAATTCCAAGAACCTCACATCGCTGCCACCCCCCAGGTGCACTTCAAGGTATCGGTGATACTACGCAACACACAGGTCCGTAGGCACGGGGGGGGGTGTGTGAACACAAAACAGGGGGGTGCAGGAATGAGTGAAGCACGGGCACTTGAAAGTGCGTGAAAACGCAAAAAGTTTCGAAAAATGAAATTAAAAATATTTCAAAGATTTTTAATGTGTTAGTCTTCAGTCGTAATTTGTTTTATTCTGTGGGCCTGAGGTATGTTTGTAAGCAAAATTCTTCTTGTAATGGGTATGCAATGAGGAACTAGATATTGCATTTATGCATGCAAAGAAGTATCAGATAGGCCCAGCAAAAAGATTGCACTTGTGAGACATGATAGACGGTAAAGTTGTACGTTTCTTCTAGTATCTGAAACTGTACAACCATGCAGTTTGATGCATTGCTGCACTTTGCTTTTCTGGACTGCAAGCCAATTTGACAAGGAGATTGTTTGGCAAAAAACAGATGGAAAAGCATTTATGTAATTCCAGCCACTACAGGGCCGTTGAGAGGAAGAAATGTGCTGGTGCGAGACCAGTTTTGGGTCCCATTTGCAAATCAAAACTGATTAAGAGCATTACTTTTTCAATACGATGACTAGGAAATGATATGCTGTATTTAAATTTTCACATTATAAGCATTTACCAATGTTATCAGTTATTTAGGTCGCGGGCCGATTTAAAAGAATCCACATAAAACAGTTACCTTGCGAGTTTCACAACCATACATTGAATTTAACAGTACTAGTAGGTTAAAGCAATTTTCACTAGCAAAGTAAATTCAATAATTTTATAAACCTAATGCAGTAATGGAAGGACAATAATTTAGCTACTCGCTTTGCCATGGATTCAACCAGTTTTTGACAGTATTCTTTGATATACTGTCCCCATACCACGTTGGAATAGAGGCTACTGTCAAAGATGGTCACTATCGGGCTTGCCATTGGATATCCGGCAGGTCAAGTTTTCAACCGCATACGGATGTCCGAAAACTGGTTTTAATCTGGAAACGGATAAGGATATTCGATTTGAAACGTTTCATTCGATATTTTGAGGATTCAAGCTGTGAAACAAATTTTTGGCCACCTTTGACGTCTTGAAGGAAGTGGCACATTGATCAATCATTTATTTATCTTCGGAAGCATCTTCGCATTTTGTTCCATTCCGAATCTATCTGTGCACCATTAAAGACGCACTTGGATAGTTTTCGGATACGGATAGTACGATTTGAACCACAACCAGAATCGGATACGAATATTATCCTTTGAAAACAGAATAGGATTGGGTAGCAAAAAGCACTATCCGATCATCTCTGGCCCTTTTTGGTTTGGTGATGGTGGCGTGATACAATTTTTGTAACCGAGACTTTGTTACTGATCACAAATTCTCAACGGGGTTAAGATCTAGCGAGTTTCCAGGCCAATCTAACACATTTAATTTTTGTTTCCTGAAAACCGTCTTCACTTTTTTAGATGGAAGGCGTGGAGAATAATCCTGTTGAAATTCCCTCTACCCTCAGGAAATGCCCTTCACATATCCGGTATGACTTCACATATCCGGAATGACTTCACATATCCGGGATGACTTCACATATCCGGGAAGACTTTACATATGCGGAATGACGTCAGATATCCGGGATGACTTCACATATCCGGAATGACTTCACATATCCGGAATGACTTCACATATCCGGAATGACTTCTCTTTCAGTGACATCAATTTGTATAAATTCATCATACCCTCGATTGGCAAAAGCGAACTTACTTCAGAAAAGCTAAAACTTCTCCAAAATATCTTATTTTGCAGGTGCTTTACTACCTCATTGAGCAGGCAGGACTTCAGTGCTCACTAGAGGTGACCGGAGTCACTTTTTCCGACTCCGCTCCTGTTCCAACATTTTTGAATCCGAGTCCAGCAATTCTTCAAATTTGAGAATCCGACTCCTGTTCAGACTCCGGTTACCATCGATCCAGCCGTAATTTACCCATGTTTTACCTAAAAAATGACCGCGCAGACTCCTGCTGCTGCCGAAATGGAAAAGTGACTCCGGGTCCGGTTTTTCACAAATTTTGGATTCCGGGTCCGAAAGAAAAACACAGAATCCTGCCGGAGTCGACTCCGGATCCGGTGCCACCTCTGGTGCTCACCTTTCCTGATCCTGGCAACTCTGCTGTGTTTCCCTTGAACAAAAATGACTTTCATCTGAAAACAGCACTTTCTTCCAATCTTCTACAGTCCAATATTAATGATTTTTGACAAATCTGATTTTTTGTTTTCACTTTTTGAGTAAGAAGCTGCTTTTGAGCGGTTTCTTAGCTTTCTGCCAGCCTCCAGTAGGTGGCGTCGCAGTGTACTTGAGCTTATGTGAACTCCAGCATGCATCAAATTTTCTGTAAATCAAACCTCGTCATCTTTACATACCTTTTGCAGTGGCTGTTTGGGCATAATTTCAGTGTTCCGAAAGCGTATCAATGCGACTCCGCTTCCTCGGTGTGATATCTGCCATTAAAAACCACAGAAATTCCAACATGTTCGGCTCTCAACCAGGGTTGAATATTAGAATTTAGGGGCCCGAGAGAAAATCTCAGAAAGTGGGCCTTATAACATTGCACAATTTGTGATATTTCATGTGTACAATTTGTGGTCAAAGGGGCCCTAGCTCCTATACATTATATCAAAAAAGGGGCCCCTAAATTTCGTGCTATACAAAAACTTTATTGCTGAAATCAAGTTGACTTTTTCTGTCTGTTTGAGAATTTGTTTCTGCGTGGAAATAATTTTCACCTTGTGAATTGTTTGAAGTCATTTTATTTTAAATTGTTCTTTGTCTACTCATCGTTGAGAGGCCCACTTTGGCATATTTGCACATAAATTTTGCTTTATTTTGAAAAACACATGGCTTCCTTCAGAGGTTATTAAATGTGGTTCATCAGCTTACAAAACAATGCAAAAACTAAGTGGGACACTATCAAAGAGGGGTCCCACAGCATCTTGGGAAAAAGGGGGAGTTAAGGCGACTGCCTCGTTACTCCCATAATATCCACCCCTGCTCTTAAATATATACAACAGAAGGAACGGGCCTTCTATAACACTGTTATACTGATTGAAGTTCTATGTGACATGATGAAACATATTTTCGAATCTTCCGATTCCGACCCGTCATGCAGTGCTTAATGCATTTGACTAACAATGAAACAGCAGCAATTGAGGTATTCTCAACTGCACACCAAAAGAAATGGCGATAAATTATATATCGACGTGAACAACAACTTCATAGTCAATTAATTTGCACAAGATTGTATAAATAAAGTTATATCAACCAAAACTTAGTGCATAATTGCCCATTTCAATTTTGACTTTTGAGGTTCAAGGCACTCCTAGACTCTAATGGGCCCCAGTGCGGCCAAATCCCATCTCGTGGGACCCGAGCCACCAACTTTGCTTATAGTATCACGATAGAGTTGATGTATTTTTTTCACAAATTTGTCTGTTTCAGTTAACCAATAGCTTTAGTACCATATTACAAACGTGTTTTTGTTTTATTTTTGGATAACATTGGTGAAGTTGCTGTAGTTCATTACAATGTACGCTAAACGTAAAAATTTTGTGGTTGTCGTTTTCGTAACAAATGTGTCTGTTTTGTTGCACTAATAGCTTAGTATCATATAGAAGGGTGTTACTTGTTGTTTATGTGTACCATACGCGTTCAGATCTTTCATTTGATATGCTGTTTGCCATGGTTTATGCTAAATTACTGAAAATGGTATTATTTAACAGTTAGCGCTAAATGGTATGACTATGAGGTCATTGACCTCTCAAGATCATCACAAGTCAAATCCAAGATGGTTCCACATCTGAAAAAAAAATTATAATATATAGAATGACTGTGGAAAATTTCATGCTTTTATCACAATGTGCACAGTGCTAGGTTTGCTTTACAGCTTGTACTACGCTGCTCACTCCAGAAACGTACAAGCTTCCAAGGGGCCAATGTTGCTTTTCATAGTGCTTTGCAGTAGCACGGCTTTCCCATAAACACAAGCAACAGCAGTATTTGGTAATACCTTCCTGCATTCCCAAACCCTTTTAGTCCCGCTGAGGCCACTATAGTGGCCATAACGCGCCAGCTGGTTGAGCTAGAGAGCTGTTCAAATCCTCTACGCATCCGTGAAGTCTCGAGTTCATTTTAAAAACAAACATTTTTCGTTTTCGGTTTGGAGTTTTCTGTGAGTGACGTCATAACCGAGGCATGTTTTTACGCCGTTTTGGCTGAGGTTACCTGGCCCTGGGCGCCAACCCAACCAGCCATTTTTTGGCTCAAGTTTTTCTGGAAACTAGGCCATTATTGTGACGTGTGTCACAATATAGATGAATTTATTGGAGCTTGTTAAACTTTTGTTCTTTAAAAGTGTTGCAATTGCATCGCAGACTTGGAGATGTTGTTTACAACGCTGGGAACGCGTGTGAACGTGTGCGAACCACAGTTCGTGACAGGAAAACTGCGCTTGATGAAAAGCTTGTGACGACCTTCCGGCAAGCTGTACCCGCACGCAGCTTTGCAGGTCTTAAAAACACTTGTTACGTAAATTTCGGTCTCTTTCAGTAACGCACGTTTCGAATAAGGGAGTCTCTGCAGATCTTCTGCCTTCGAATCGCCGTACCATTCATTTCTGGTATTAATTTGATTCTCAACTGTGAAGTTACCAAAAAGGGAAGTTCTGACTGGTGGTAATATTTCTGGAGGCCTATTGGCCTTGCACCGTTGACAATAAAACACGATGCAAAAATAGAAAGCTTCTTCAGAATGAAGTCAACAGCAAAACAGGAACATAATTCAAACTTTAAAAGGAACAGTTACATCCCCAAAATGTGTGTGGATCCTTGCCCCGTGGGGTCCACAACACCATCATCCTAGTCTTTAGAGAATTTGATTGGCTTGCTAGCATATCTGGAGCCAAAATTATGGCTCAAAACCAAAATTTGGGTAAAAATTCAAATCCTACAAAAGGTTACCATGGGTATTTTTGGCTACAGGCCATAACTCGCCAGCAGATTGAGCTAGAGAGCTGTTCAAACCCTCTGCAGATGGGGAAAGTCTTGTAGTTTGGAATAAAAAAATTTACCTTTTGGATATCGTTTTTTTTGTTTATGTTTACATGATGGGAGTATGTTTATGCATATTTTGTTTACATTTGGATAATGTCATCATCCCCTGGGAGCCTGCCAAACGAGCCGATTTCGTGGCTCAAAATTTTATTGGTTTCTAGGCTATAATACGAGTCTTTAGAGGGTTTGAAAGAATTTTCTTGTGTTTCTTGTTCCAAAATTATGGCCAAAATACCGCAAATTAGTTAGGGAAATCTCCGCAATTCCTTAGGGAATTCCTGAAATATTTGGAATTTTTTGTCTATAACTTTGAAACAAGAAACGCTAGAAAGTCGATCAAGGGCTCTAAAGACTTGTATTATAGCCTAGTTTCCAATAAAACTTTGAGCCACGAAATCGGCTCATTGATCGATGACGTCATCAAACAAATTGCAAAACATACCCCACTCATGACGTCATCGACCAAAAACCCCAAACCCGAAACTTAAAAAAATTTTTCATTCTAAATTACAAGACTTCACGAGTCTTTAGAGCAGGGGTTCCCAACCTTTCTCTTGCCATGTACCCCTTCAGCATTTCAACAGATGAACATTTACCCCTAAATTTCTTATTACAAAATATTTTATCATGATTATTCATAGATATATTTAACAATAAGCATGTAATGACTTTTGATAATAATATTAACTGATATATGTATAAATATATGGAAATAAATAATATGCAAACACATTTTTATTTTCTATTGGTAACCTTAAATGTACCCCTTCATATAGGCAAATGTACCCCTGGGGTACATGTACCCCAGGTTGGGAACCTCTGCTTTAGAGGGTTTGAATAACTCTCTAGCTCAATCCGGTGCCGAGCTATGGTTGGCAAAAATTTGCCCTGAAGGCGCAAATCGTACCTTTCGTGAAATTTTTTTATTTTTGTCAAAAATGGGGTTTTTGAGCCATCCGCACTAAGCATCTTCAGACCTTATTCAAATAAATTCTATTTGAAGCTGCAGAAGTCTCGCTTTAGCTTTCCTCATTTCACCTGTAGGTTTTTACTGGATTGAAATTGCATACGTGGCGCGAAATAATTTTCACTGCAAAATAATTTATGAGCAGATTCGGCTGTTTTGCCCTTGTGGTCCTATCACATGGGTGAGTGAAAAAAACAAAACTGGTGGGTCGTGTTACATCACAACGAGCAGGCAATGTTGAAGAGGAACAAACATTGAAAAAACGCGCCAGCAACCACTGCATTCATACGTTGTTAAGATCGAGCTCTGAATGATGTGGGGTGATCAAAGTCAAATATTTTGCCTCTCTCGAAATTCAGGTTCAAATCAAATCAACAAATTTTTATGCTGTTTAACATTGTGTGCATTCGGCGCGTTACTGTTCGCAGCCGAAAGTCTACGCAAGAACTTTGGAAGCCACGAAGTACAAACTAACAAAAGCGGACTCACAACTTTTATGTAGATTTTTTACGACTATCGCCCATTTTGCCAACGCCGCCAAGCTACTCTTGGTTGCTAGCAGCGTTGCCACTGGGTCAGTCGACTGGTCAACATCAGATTACTGCTTTTTTCAACATCAGATACCATCAGATTTTTTCGTTATGCAGTTTCATTCAAGCTGAATGCTTCTTTTATCAATACCTAATAAAGCGCGATAACTCACGTTGAATCCGAAGCAGAGCGAACTATCGTCATTAGATGGAAAAGTCGATTATGCGTAATCGGTAATGTAGGCCTATATATAATTCTCAACGCAGTGAAGAGAGCTTCCTGTGTTTGGAACGATAACCAAACTGACGTGAGGGTGAGAAATTGATGAAAAAAACTTAAAAGCCATGAATCTGACTTAGTTTCGTCCTGAAAGGAGAGGAAATGTGGAAAACAAAAACAACAGCCCAGTCAACATCAGATTTGTCACTAAAATGCCAGACGTCAGAAATTTCTCTGAAAACATCAGAAGTGGCAACACTGGTTGCTACTCTGGCAAACTGCTCTGCAATTTTGCTGATTGCCTGCCCAGAGTATCACGTGACTTTCGAAACGGAAACACTCGGTGCTGCCATGACTTCAGTCAGCAGCATAAGCTAGCGGTGAGTGCAAACATCTCTGTTGAAATAACTTTTGCAGAACTGGTAGTCGTAAATACAGTATTGCTCTGTGAAATGAAAACAAACGACTTCTTTGAGTATATTTTTCGGTTGTGCCAGTTGCGTTTGAGTCTTGCTTTCGGCTTTGCCGGCAACAAACACCGCGAGCAGTTGCGTTTTGAGTCTTGCTTTCGCCTTTGCCTGCTAAGCAACAAACACCGCGAGCCGTAGTGGACGTCATGACACGGTGCTCTGCGAGTTGCTTCAAATTTCCCAACAGTGCCGAATAAGTTCCTGCTGTAGGATGGTACTACTGTAGGCCTAAGGGTGGTCTCGTATAAGCCTAATCGAGATTTTTTGAAGGTTTGACTTCGGTGACCGCTAAGACATTTTGGAAGACCACAACTATTTTAACTAAATACCGAGATGGTTGTAAAGCAATGTTTTAGTGTACTTTGGTGGTTGTCGTAAAGCGAGATCCTGCTGTATTTTGAGAGAACACTGAAAAATTTTGGGAGACCGAAACGGTCTCTCAAAACTCTTCACAGAAAGCGCTGGGCCTAAGGATGGTTTGCAGTCGTCTACACAAGAGGCAAACACATTGACTACAAGTACGTTTTGTAAACAGCAGCTGAATCGACGAAGTGTCGCAGTTTCGAGGTATTTGTTTTTTTAATTATAGGCTGCTCTTTTTATTATTTTTTCTAATATTTTTGCCTATGTGTTAACTTTTTAATCGTGCACACGTGGGCTTCTCACAACAAAGGGCGTAAGTTTTGATATCATCACACCATATCCTTAGACATTTCTGTCGTGCTTTAATGAAGCACAACGTCTTTTATTACAGTTGAAAACAACAGAAATAAGCAGTAGTGTAGTCAGGGCCGTCGCCAGAATGCCGCAGCAGGGGTGGCCAAAAATCACAAAGGGAGACACATTTACAATGTTGGATGTGTGCAGCAACCGCCACGAAAAAAGTCGCTTGCGAAAAAAGTTGTACAGATATGAACGCCGAACTCGCTGAGCACCGTCATTTGATGTTTTGCAACTTGGGCAAGGGAGGAGACAAAAAATAGCATATTTTGCAAACCGTTAAAACTGCTATGGCCTTGTAGATTGTCCTCGCTTTTCACCTTTGCCCTCGCCTCCTCTTTCATGTCGCACGAGCTACAGCATATCAGGCGGATCGCTATACAGCAGAAATAATGCAAGTAGACGATGCAACGTGGCTATGAAGCACAAAAGCAGAACGAATGTCATCCTATGAAATGAACCTCTCCGTTTAAAACACACTTCGTCAAAGAATGGTTTTGACTCATTTCTGGAATCAACATAGCTCTGTTATCTGTTACACAAATCCTTCAGTATACCCAGAGCCGGATTAGCTGATGCGATGCCCCTAGGATTATCCAATTGTAAGGTACTATCTCCCACTGTTACTAGGGAAAATAGAAAAGCGCTGGGCCGAACATGACGATACTGACGCTCTAAAACAGAGGTTCCCAACCTGGGGTACATGTACACCCAGGGGCATAGGCGTACGGGAAGGAATTTTACCGGGAGGGCGGAAAAAATTTGCCCTGAAAATAACAATTTGCCCTAAAAATAAACAATTTGCCTGAAACTAACTTTTTAGTTTAATCCGAATGGGGCCCGAAACCTTATGTAAATCTGCTCTATACAGTTGAATTCGTTTATAACGGCTTCCTCTGTATCGTCAATTCGCCCATAACGTTACATTTTGTTTGGTCGCGATGGCATCTTTTATATGCATTTCAATTCGCTTATAATGTCATTTCGGCAATAACGTTCTTTATGCAATCCCTTAGAGGTGTTGTTATAGGCAAATTCTGTAGGTACCTTGCTTGTTAACTCAAGGGGTTGAAGCTCCTTGCGTGTTGTGTTCTCCCAGACAAGAAATTTTCGGTAATAGCTTTTACTGATGCAAATATGTACGCGACTTCGATGACGCAACGCAATGTTTTAAAAGCGACGGTTCCGGATCGTATTGTCTGACTCCCTAAACCTGCCTGTGTTATCGCTGCTGTGCACTTGAGCAAGGCACTTAAAGATGCGCACTCAAAGGAGCCAAATAATCTGCACGTCCGTGCTGCCCGCTTCTACAACTCCTGTTAATAAAAAAGATCTATCATCTTGACACCCTGCACATCTACTCAGCGAAAACGAACAAAGAAAGAGTTACCGAATGCTTATATCAAGCTGTTGAGCTACCGACATCCGATTGTCCGATTGTTCGATTTTCACAGAAAACGAGAGCTTGGTCCAGATCAGTGGCGATTCTAGACTTAAAAAAGTGGGGGGGCCAGTGCGGGGACAAGGAAAAAGTAGGGTGGCCAACATAAAAGTGTTTTGCATGGTGATATTTCGTTTTTTGAAGATTAAGTTGCTATGATTAACCCTATCTAACCCAACACAGGCTTGTGATTATCGTTAAATGTGAGCATAGCGTTATTATTCACTACAGACACCTAAACTCCACTGTAGATGCAATCACACACGCGTTACAGCTATGTCGATAATTCTGTGCTAACCGTGCAACTTCCAGAGTACTGCACCTGTAAAACGAAACACCATTTCCCGTACACGATTGTGTTGGCCCCAACATGAACGAAAAGAGCTCCACGAAAATGAATACAATTTACATAAAAGCGAAATGATTCCAACCACGAATTTCATCTTGACACCGAGACTGTTGGTAGCCAACTAGTTTCGTCAAAATATTCTTACTACAAATCAAATTTTAAAAAAATAAACCATCAGCCAACGGATTGGTGACTACTGACTAATCCGTTTTTGTGATGACTTATGGACATTTTGTGATTGTGGTGCAACCATAACAATGTTATGGAACTACTATCACAGGCCGGCGCAGCCTATTCGTCCG
>Ga0210059_1015679_pt1 | contig 11028 bp, 6 predicted proteins | sample Ectturendosymbi2_FD_188042 | JGI IMG/M metagenome (GOLD analysis project Ga0210059, IMG submission 188042) | Ecteinascidia turbinata endosymbiont from Florida, USA - Sample 2 (SPAdes) (version 2) | ecosystem: Host-associated > Tunicates > Ascidians > Unclassified | place: Key West, Florida... | reverse complement strand
GTATTTCGCTGAAGTTATTACTGGAAACTAGGCTACAATCCAAGTCTTTTGATACTTTGGATGACCTGCTGGGGTTTCGGGTTCAAAAGCTGTGATGTAAGTCAGTAAAAATATTTGACTAATTAGCTAATTAGTGAATCAATTAATTTGTTTATTTTAGATCATAACTTTTGAACCAGAAACGCTAGAAAGTCAATCAAAGGCTCAAAAGACTCGGACTCGAGCCTAGTTTCCAATGAAAACTTCAGCAAAACACTCTGGCCTAGCGGTTGGGCCCTAGGCCAGGCAACATGAGCCAAAATGACCCTAAAACTACTTCACTTATGACAAAAAAAACGACCCCCAACCAAAAAAATTTTTTTTCAGTGAAATCTACTAGACTGGCCGATCCGTTTGAGCCCTTGAACAGCTCTCTAGCGCAATCGGCGGAGGAGCTAGGGTGTTGGTAAGGCAACCGAAAACTGCTGTTTTTAAGGCCGAAATCGAAGTATGAATATATCGTAGACCGGTTCTCAAAGTGTTAATCAGTTCCATCAAGTGAAAACTAAAGTCATACTAAAATAATGGTATACAGCTACTGAACTCACTGACTAGGCCACAAAAAATGACAAGGTTCTGCCTCAAATGAAGCATTTATATACTGCGCCAATTGCTTAGGCTGCTAACTAGCAGTATAAATTTGATTGAGACCCCAACTCCGATGGTTGAACCATGTGACCAGAATGATCCAACAAAGGTTGGCAAGGCAAATCCTATTGGCTACACCAACAAAAAAGTGACCAAGAAGCTGACCAGGGTCTTGATGGTAATTGTGGATTACATCTCCAACTTGGTTTGGTGCGAAGCCAGCAGTAGAGGTTGATGAAAACTGTAGGTTGACTAATATCACTCTTTGAGCTGATACTGATATTTTTATTGCCAACCAATGTTTTTGCATTACTTAAGTTACAGTTAAGAGACATTACAAATCATATGAAACAACTCGCAAGAAAGTGAGAATAACTCACAACTGAAGACATAAAGTAAAATGTATACTTTTTAGCAAAATAATGGTGCTGAAGTATATTGATGGATTTTGTCAATGTCATATTATGTACTAATGTGATTGGAGGGCTCGAGCAGCAAGAGTGCAAAGTTTCACACTGTGGCAACACGCAGCAATAAAAATCATGTGCTGTGCTCACTATTCCTGCTTGTTCATTTCACATACATATTGATGCTATTATTAGCATAAACCCCCTTCATAGTGCATCATGAAAACGACACCATGCTGACTGAGCAGCCTAAACATTGCCATCATTATATATTGACATTCTGATGTGTTGGTCAAGCTCTGGTGAAAATTGTAAAGTAATTGAGACCTGAGGTTGCTCCCACTAAGGAAAAGCTGGCATGATAAGAAAATGTTCAAATACTCAGCTATTGATGATTGAAACTATGGCTACCTACCCATTTCCAAGTTTTGAACTTACAAATAAACCAACATAGGATCAATAAACTTGCAGTATCATGACTTCAATATAACTAACTTACGAGAAATTATGATGTTTATGCAAGCAATGCAACTTTAATCTAAGTTTGAAGTAAGTGAATAACAGCTGCAGTATCTACATCACACATTGCAGATGAAAATCTACTACAATTTACAGTGCTGCAATTGAGATTCTTACAATGTCCTATCTGGAAAAGGCACAACCTTTATTCTCTACATTCTGCGTACAATATTTATATTAATTTGGTTGTCTGAGCATACTTGTTTTTCACTACAATTTCAGACAAAAAATTTGTATTGCTATGAAGTCTACAAGCTCCTAGTTGTATCATACAAAGCATTATCTAAAAACCTAAGAGTTGCCTTTAGCAACTATTTACCTATTGTTGGCAAGAAAGATTGCTATGCAATACAGCTTTAATTTGACTGAGTAATAACTGTCTTGCATATGTTACTGAAAATAATGTGATAAACATACGTACAGCCCAGTCTTTTCAAAGTTTAAGGTGTGCTTTTAACCTACCCATAGTGAAATATGTAACATGTTTTATGAAGATACTCTTTGAAATATAATGATTTTAAGCAATTACTAAGTACTCAACACAATTTTGAAGCGTTTGCATAGAAATGGCTTGCACAGATATTTCTATGCAAACCATCTGCATAGATATTTTGAACTCAGATGTTATATACGATGAGCATAAGGTGTAATATACCTGTATCTGAAGCGTTCTTTACTGATAAGGAACTGTTGTAAAGCGACTTCAAGATTGACTGGAAATAAGCAAAGGCTGCTGTGATAGATTCCACTGAGCAGCACATTTCAGCAACTCCATCAACCGTTCTTGACATTTTCTGTGGTGGATGAAGGCAATAACACCAGTTTTGCAGATTGCATAAATTAACACCATTCTAAAACATTTTTGTTGGCCTACTACATATAAAAAAACACTTATTAGCATTAAATAAGTTTGGGTCATGTGGGGAATATACGAAAAGTGCAATGCCACTTAAATTGCAAAAATTATATCAGACTCAATCCACTCATATTGGCATTTCCACTGTCTCTGTAAATCAGTTATACAGTCTAAGAAAAATCTAAGCTCACATGTTCTTGGATGTTTTGCCTCTGCAGATATTCCTAACTTGGCAAAGATTCATTGTAATCAGTAGGCTGCTCAGAACCACAACTTATTTTAGGAGCTAGTTCAATTTGAAGGCAAGAATGGGACACCCCATAAACACCTGTGGAAGAGGGAAAATAAGGCAATATTTTTAATTGCTAATATTGCTAGTTTTTTTACTGCACACATTTTACTTGGCACAAGTTTTCACAGCTATTGTTAAATTGCCAGTATTTGAGGACATTACCAACTCAATGATTTTAGCTGAATTATTTTGTCCAGTAAAGCCAGTTAGTAAAACTTTCATAGACATGTACACATGGACTAGGACTACTTAATTTTTTAAAAGTTACCTATTGCACTTTTCCCCTAGGCAAAAACAATTCACAAACTTGCAGCAAATAATGTGACTTATCAGTTATGTTTTTTAGTATTGAATGCATTTTCTGTCTGTATTACTTAGCAAGTATTTTTCATCCAGCCTGCTAAGATTTACCTTTCAAATGTAGTATGAGTCTACAAAATCCATAATAAACAGTAACCATTGAATAATCAAACTCTAATACTTGGAAGTTAATAGGTCACATCTGCCACCAACTGCTTAGTTTCAACACTATGCATCAATATGCAAAAATCAATAAACAAAAACTTGAAATTCACTAAGGAATAACATACCGTGCGTCTGTTTTTTTCGCTGAAACATTTTGGTCATTTGTCCCATAATAGTATTAAAACTTGCTGTAACAGCATTGACTAGTGTGGTGAATGTATGATTACCTTGTCCTTGCCACGTAGTGGCGCCTGTTATCTTGCAATCCTTAATTGTGCCCCTGTGTTCGCTCCGCGGCTGTTGCGTTGTGCTTGTGGTCTCGGAATGCAATACTGCCAAGTGTTCTTTTAGTGCAGTTTGCCCGCCCTGGGAAGCATTTGATCAGTTACGCTGTTGTTTGTTTCAGAGTTTCATTGCTCGATTGTTCAGCTCCATGGTTGAGCGGTGTCCTCAGTGAATTAAAGCCTGGCTTTCTGCAGATAGTGTTTAGTAGAATTCGCAGGCAAGTGGACGACAACTAATCTATATATAGATTCAGACATTATGATCGAATTAACTTAATTTTTTCAGTCATTAAAAAAAAAATTTGAAAAAAACTAGCCTTGGCCAACTAATAAAGAAACAAAACACTCAGACATAAAAGCATGTACGAAGAGCCTTGCAAAAAGGTGCAACTCTTCGTTTCAGCAATGCCAATTAAATAGGCGTACCATATTTTTGTGATTGAAAACCGTGACGCTTCAGAACAAAGAACCTTATCAGACAAATGTGGTACATATCTTACTTGGAATATCCAGCTATTTTGGATTCCTATAGCTAAGACGCCAACAAAAACTAAAATGATGCATTTTGCTAAGAAACAAGCAATGTTCAAACATTTGTAATTTTACACATCCGCACAATCATACTTTTCCGTAGATAATACTTTCTTCAAGAAGTCTTTGCTCGATATTATTTTCTCGTAAAAATCACAGCAGAAAAAGTCAGCAATTTTACAGGTGATAAAGGGTTTCACATTCTGCTCCAGTTGTCAGATCACATTTTATTCATTATAGAAAAATTTCTCTCAAAGGGAGATGATGTACCAGGTGTAGGACTATACTGGCTGGCTGAATGCATAACCAGGACTTTTTGGTAGACTGACCAAGACAAAGTCTTCAAACTAGGACTGTCCAGCTAAAACGGGATGTATGGTATGCCTACAATTAAAGCAAGTGAGTATGTCCCAAATATTGTATGCAAAAACTCAAGAGAGCCATTTAAAAATGGTAAGTAAATGGTTTTCCTATGATTTGTGCACATGAAAATGTTGGCATGGCAAAATAACATGCAATGAAGTTTACATTGAAAGGTTAATGGCTTTTAATGGCTTAAGTTAAAGAGCAGCTTACAATAAAATAAATGTAGAGAGGGGTATGCAACTTTTCAGTCTGGGCCGTTTCAGTTGGTGGACAATTTGGTCAGACTACAAAATCTTGCAGAAATCTTACATGTTCACATTTTAATGCAAACGTACTTATAGCAACGAGAGATTTTATTTAAAAAAAACTACAAACATGATCCAACATTTAATCAGCATCAACATATGATTATGATTTTCATTATCATCAGCAAGCAAATTAAATCATTATCAACATTTTGCAATTAAATACAAATTATTCAAAGTCATAATTGCAATTCGGATTTAATTGTAATCATGACTCCTCAAAGGGAGTTGGTATAACACCAGCTAGAGTGACATTTTGCCTGTCTATAATCATTTAAATAAACAAATGTAATAAGTTGTTTATGTACAGAAATGTTGTGACCGAAATGTCCTGTGTCTGAAACGGCCAGACCGAAAAGTCCTGTTCCAGTAATGATACTTGCTGAATAGACCACACACAGTTGACTGCAGGCTGGTACATGTGACACCACAGTTTGTGTCTCAGTGAAATTCATATTTTCAAACAGGAATTTATGCCAATTGATTCAGATGCCATCAATGTTTCAGCAAATTACAGATAAATTAGGCTTATCACCTCTCCCAATTTTAATATGGTGTGGAGATAATGTCCAAGCATTGTTTTAATGTAAAAAATTTTTATATCACAAGGTCGAAGTGAAGTCCAAAACACAAGGTCAAAGTTCATTGTCCCAACATGTTTATTCATGAAAACTAACTACAGAAATGAAATCCTCAAACAATTTCCTATAAAATAACACTAATTCCATCAAAATCGACCCAGTGGTTGCTGAGATATAGCATTTAGAAATTAGATAGCACCCCACATTTTCAGCAAAAATTCAAAATTTTAAACACCAATATCTCCAAAACTACTGATCGGATTTCAATGGAATTCAAAAGTTATGCACTTCATGACCTACCTTCATACCATATTTGAAGGAAATCAGTAATAGTATTGTTAAAAAGTGAAAGACTTTTGGGTGATTTGGCATGGAATGATTCAGCACTGCTATTAACATCTCCACTGCCAGGTGGATTTTCCCTTTATTGCCCATATTGGACAAGTCTTCACAGCTCCATAACTTGCCAGGCAATTGAACCAAGGAACTGTTCAAACCCTCAAAAGATGTGGTGAGTCTTTTAGTTTGCATTGAAAAAAGAATTGAAGGTTTTAGGTTTCGGGCTTTATTTCACATCATAAGTGAGGCAGGTTTAAGCCTTCTTTTTGGCCTTGGTCATTGGACCCTGGCCCCAAGCGCTAGATGGAATTTATCGACTCAAGTTTTCAGTGGGAACTAAGCTAAAATCCCAGCCTTTAAGAGTCTTTGATTAGCTTTCTAGCATTTCTGATTCAAAAGTTATGGCCAAAAAGACTAAATTTGGGTAAAAATTACCCAAAAATTACTTTCACCCCAATTTTAGTTATTTTGCCATAACTTTGGAACCAGAAATGCTAGAAAGCCAATCAAAGCCTCAAACGACTCCGATTTTAATCTAGTTTCCAATGAAAACTTAAGTGAAAAAATTTCCTCTAGCAGCTGGTGCCCAGGACCCGGTAACCTGGGCCAAAATGGTCAAAAACCTAACCCACTTATGACGTCACCAACAAGAAAACTTGAATTCAAAACTTTCTAATTTTTTAAAATGCAAACTAAAAGACTTGCCACATCTTTTTGAATGTTTGAACAGCTCTCTAGCTCAATCACCTGGCTAGTTGTAAGAGTTGTAAAGTGGTGCAAAAATAGCAACTCAATGCAGAATTTCAAAGTACAATATATTTGTACACTGGCAGTGAACATGTTAATGCAAGGTTAGACATTTTGGCAGGGGAGATGTGGAATGTCATGAAAAAACATAGACATACCTTGATATAAAGACCAGCCATCCTAGCTCACAGTCATATCTTAACATGACCCCCCCACATTTACTAAGATAATGAAATCAAAAAGAAAGATTAATATAATATAAGAAACACAAGAAATCTTATGCTTTTATGATCAACTATATTGGGACAAAGCTTAGATATGTGTTCTTGAAAAAACCTTGCAATAAAACAAACCAAGATTCCTGCATAATTTTAAATATGAATTTCCAGATCTTTTCCAAGACTTTTTCCAAGTGACATACCCAGGTCGCATATAAGCCCTATAATAGTCAACACGATGAAAGTCAAATTATCACTTTTGTCAAAAGTACCAGAATAAAATATTATCAGAATGCTTGCCACACGATCAAATCTGAATAATTATTTACATCTTTCATACTAACAGACCACAAAAACGTTTCTTTCCCAACTTTTTCTCGGCTAAAAAATTATTAAACTTTTTTCTATACTTTTCAATACTTTGTAGAAATCCTTAACAAACTTTTGGGACAAAACGATTAAGGAGAAAATACAATATCTCATGGAAAAAGATTTCAGTCTAATCCTCTTGCATTGCAACTCCTACATTTTGAAGCTGCAGATACAAGTGCCAATACTATTTACGTTTAATCCATAGTGGATAAATACTATACAATAAATTACATAGCAGCTACACTCTTATTTAAGTGCATCTAGACCAGTGGTTCTCCATCTTACATGGTTTGTGGCCCCTCCAACGACTCTAAACACTTGTTGCCCCCTGCTCATCAATAAAAATACCTAATATTGTTTTGGGTTTTGCAATATCGCAGCAGAGCTATTTAGTAAAGGCCTCTGCTAGTGGCCCTCAGAGAACTGCTAAGTGGCCCCCAAAGGAGGCTGAGGGCCCAGGTTGAGAAACCCTGATCTAGACAATCCATTTAAAATTGAAAACAGTGAACAAACATTCCAACACTTTGAAGTATTTACCTCTTCTTAATATCTTTTGTAATCCCAACTGAATCCTGCAGCAGGTGCACGCACAACCTTTTTAATGAAATTTGTAAACATCATGCTACATGACTAGCACTTCCAGGTAGTTGTCACGCTTGAGGCAAAACTATGACATTCTTATGGCCTACTCTTTAAAGACAAATATATGTAATGGGTAAATAGGTCTAGCTGAAACTAAAATATTCTAAAAAAGCAAGGTAATGACTAAATGAAGGTCTCTTCTCTGCGCAATATGCCCCTGACTAGAATTAAGGTCTATTTTAAGTGATAACAGTAATGGTAGTGTCTAAAGGACCATATATCTGGTTTTCAGTTTAAGAGGACTCAAAAACTGTATCCAGCTTCAAAAACTGCATCTGGTTTATGCTAGATATATAAATGAGTTAAAGATGTTTACATCACTGTCAACATGGTCGAGTTGGAAGCAGCTGTGCAAAGGGTTGTCGCTTCAGTGTACACCTTGGTTGTATTGTTTTTTTATTGTGCAGAGCAAACTTTTGATGTTATCATACAAGATTGGGGTCTAGTGTACAATTCGCCCTCCCCATCTTCCCGGGTGATGATGCCATTGATTGAAGATGGTGGTGAGAGAAGGCCGCACATCGATTTTGGTGATGATGTCACTACCATGTCATCAGATACAGCCTGTCAAAGTTGATGGGCCTGTACATATCTAACCGCATTCATTTCAGCTTGCTTATAATATGGCGTACCACAGTGTACATTAAGCATTAAATATCCAGGCAAGTAGACACGGGTTTACATTTAGGATGAGGGTTTTGAAAAACTTTTTGTGCCATTGTATTGACTTTGAACTATCAGAGCTACAAGAAAAAAATACACTCAACGCTACAACAGAGCAATCACAACTGCAAAAAGATCAGGCTGCGCATTGAAACAAGGGAGTAAACCACACTCAACACTGTCAACGCAGTTCACAATTGCAAAATAGGCCTATCAGGCTGCATGTTAAAATAGGGAAGTAAAATATACTCAGTCCTACGACAGCACAGTTAACAACTGCAATGCAGATTCTGCACAAATGTCTTGTTTAGTCTTGCCACTCTGTTGTTATGGAAAAATACTAGATTTCATGATAATAATAATAATGATAATGTATTTTTGCCCGCAGACACAAAGTCCATAGCACAAACACACACTTTCTGTACAATGCAGGTTGATAAAAACATACACAACAGAACGTTTTACAACAGCAATGGAGGCTGAATCACAGGATTAGACACTTCTTTCACTATTGTTCACTAACCCGTAACGCTTGGTACAACACTACTGCAAAGCAAGATGCTACTTCCTAAACTGCTCGAGGCCAGGAAGTACGAATGCATTGTGACATGACACACCCTCAAACGAACAATCACTGCAACGTCCGCACTTATTCACTAGGGAGCACTTATTCACTAAGTAACATGCAGTTATAGTGTTCAAAGAATGACAAATATAATCAATCTGACTGCATCAAAGCACACAACCATGTGCTGTTAGATTTTCTGGATCTTATCTTTCGACAAACAAGTACATGTTTTTTCTTTGTAGCCTCAATTGTGGGAATGTTACATTAAACCTGGTGACTACCAACACTCACTCCCCAGGGCAGGTTGTACAGAGCTCTACATCCAAAATTATAGGCAACACGCAATCTCTGCATGCATGACTTTATGAAATCACACCATAATTGTGATGCATACATGGGATGGGCATACAAAAGGAATGAAAAAGTTAATTTTAACTGCATTTGAGCATTGGGAATGAGGCTCACAACTTGTTTGCTGCACAATATTCATATTGATATCGCAGTTCTTGTCTCTTAATGTCTTGTCATCTGACAGCTCAGTATCCAGTACATTTCCCAGATATTTATAGTAGTTAACAAGTATTACATTTTGACTAATCAGTGTAGGTAATAATGTGATGACTGCGCTTTTTGTACTCTTGGACTCAAACGTCATACAAACAGTTTTTCTGTAGTTGAAAATAATTCCATGCGATTCTGCAAGTGCATAAGCCTGACACATACGCCACATGACACATCAAATATACTTTGCAACTCTCGCACTTGGACAAAACACACAAATATCGTCAGCAAACATCAATCAAGTGATTAAGACTTCACCAATATAAACACTTTCTTGTTTTAATATTGTTTACAGTAGTTCAGTGGATGAAAAACACTAGCAGATTAAAAAAAATTGGGCCTACTAGGTTGCAAAAAAAAATTTTTTTAAATAAGGGTTAGCATCTACCCTAGGGTTAGGGTTTAGTGTTTTAAAGTTAGGGTTTAGGTTAGTGTTGAAGTTTAAGGTTAGGGTCTACCCAGGGTTTATGATTACAAAAAGTGATAGCCACTTTAATCCTTTACTCTGAGAAGCAACTTTACATGCAAGAAGCGAAGGAGTGCTCACATATTTCGCAGAGGTTAGCAATTTTGCTTGATACAGAACGTTTTTGTCTTTCCAGAAATGACAACTTGATTGAGCACTTAACAACTTGTTAAGACACTGTCTAGTCACACTCACAGTGTCCGCAGTAAATTGTATGGGACAGATACAAATTTTTGCATTACAACAAAATAAACAATAATGGAAGTAAATTTACTTGTCACGCTTCTGTGATAAATTTGACTTTACATGGCTGGCGTGAGCTGTCACAGTAGTGTTTACGGGTTTGCAATTGCAACAAAAGGATCATAACCACAGCACATGGCCATTTCAGTCACTATTGCTATAGTATAGCTTTTTACACGCTGCTTTTATTTTATGGTTCAATCAGGGGCATTAGTTTAGTTCCACTCAAATTTATGTTGTAAAACTACAGTACCAGTAGCAGTACGGTGCAGAGATTACTGCGGACTCGTGCACTCACTGCCAACAGGCAACAGGAGATTGAGATAAGAAATTGATTTGGTTTTTCACTTTGCAGTAGAGATGGCACGGGCCGCTAACAGTCCAGTCTTCGGGCCGTCCGCTTCGGTTTTGAAACAGTCCGCTAGCAATTTTTTTAGCGATGACGTCATTCCGGGCCGCTGCAGTCTGCTCGCCGAGGAAAAAAAACATATTCAGTGTACCAATAAGCATCTACTGATTTTGAAAATAATAATAATTGATGTTGACCTACGTATAAATGCGAGTGTTTCGAAATGCATAATTAGCAAACATAATTTTTCTCTTCCATTGCTAACCTCAAATGTGCCCTTTCAGATAGGAAAATCTACCCCTAGGTGTACATGCATACCAGGCTGTGAACCCTTGGTTTCATATTATCTTAGGTTAGGGTTTAAGGCAGGAGTCACCAAACTCCTGCCTCAAACTCAGAGCTGCTTCTTGGTACAGATTGATGCGAAGGTCTACCAGTTTCATACACACTCTTCTGAAAATAAAAATTTGCACGATTTATCTTCATATGATGTTATCATCAAAAATAAAAATTAAAGATATTCATCATTGTAAAGAGACCGATCATGTTTATGCTATTGTCAGAACAGGCCACGGGCAACCCACATGGTCCATACCGGCGATCCGGTTCCGGCGGGCACCATGTTGG
>Ga0210059_1015678_pt1 | contig 11029 bp, 6 predicted proteins | sample Ectturendosymbi2_FD_188042 | JGI IMG/M metagenome (GOLD analysis project Ga0210059, IMG submission 188042) | Ecteinascidia turbinata endosymbiont from Florida, USA - Sample 2 (SPAdes) (version 2) | ecosystem: Host-associated > Tunicates > Ascidians > Unclassified | place: Key West, Florida... | reverse complement strand
TCTTCTCGCAGCTAACTGTATGTAAATTTGAGTAAGCACATTCTCGACTACCGGAAAAAACAAACGGGAACCTTGCTAATCAGCGAAAACATAACTTTTACAAACGATGACGTCATGAATTACGTCATAGGGGCCCTCCACTAAAAATTGCCCCGGGCCCCCTACCCTTTAATCCGGCTCTGCCTGCAGATGTTACTTCACAGCGGTGGATTATCAGCGCAAACACTTGCTGTCACAATTAAAGCAACAACAGTTGATCGTTTGAACAATGATTATATTCTAATACGGCTTCTGGAACACAACAGAAACAAGATTCAACATTCTACCAGCGCAGTCTAAACTCAGCGAACAGACCTCACTGTCAGTCAGCCGAGCGCGCGACAAACAATTAAGAATTGACAAGTACTGTATACAATTGTAGTTACTTAGAGTAAATTAAACATGCAGCTCAAACGCACGACTGCCATCCAGCTACAACTTCAATGCTGATTGGTGAACTACAAATTAGCACGTATACATGTTAATTCTCCAACAACAAAAAATAAAGAGTATGTACCAAAACGATGAGAGTTCCACGGGTCAGATTATCGGTCTTTTGAGTTTATCAGAAAGCTCGTTATTTCGATTACCAGCATTTGGGCTATACACTGAAGAGCCGCAAACGTCGACAACCGCGAAATACTGGTAGATGGAGTGGCAAATTTGTGGCAGATCTTGCACGAGGAGAAACAATGATCAAATTAGATGTTGCTTCAGTTGAAAATTTGAATTTCTTTTTGCAGTTGTTGCAGCATGCCTCAGTTCTGGTTAAGGATTTTGAAAAAATTTGGGCAGTGGTGTTGGAAAGGAATCAGCAGTGTTTAAGATATTCGTTTTGATCAGCCATTTTGAAAATGTTACAATTTCTGCAACATATTGTAACTTACTAAGATATGTTTTTGTTTGTGGATGAATTATGATTGAATAAATGAACACACAAACAGGGCCGGATTAAGGGGCCAACGTGGTCAATTGCCCCGGGCCCCCCGCTCCAAGGGGGCCCCCCGTGATGACAATTATTTTTTAAAATAAAATACTCGTTTGAAAAATTGTCATTCAGAAGCGATGCAAGAATACAAATGTGTATTCCGATGTTGCATTAAATATATCTATTGATTTCTCTACAAGTTTGACTTTCTGCCAGTTTTAATGATCACTACTGAATGTAAATATTTTCGGTTTTGTTCAATGGAAATATGTTTGAATTTTGCTTGCAACTTTTTCCTAATTATCTTTCTTTTGGCATGGGTATGATTAGCCACTCGTGCACCACGCCTATTGCATAAATGTTGCGAACACGATACTATTTGCGTGCTTAAACTGGTCCTGCTGTGGTTACTGTTTAGTGTATAGCAGTGGTTCTTAGTAATTGTCCTTTGTTTCAAGCCCTCCTGACTTTAAATAAGCTGTAAAAACAGATGTATTTATTGGTAAATTTATTGATCAAACTTTCCATGTTGTAGGGCAAGGGCTTGCTCTCCTTGGAAACTTATTGACGTCCCCTGTAGTGACGCGCCCTCCTCAGTTAAAGAACCACTGGTGTATTGTATACGCTGGTGACCCGTAACATTTGTGCCGTCTGGATTAGACCAGCCTAACCGCGGCCCTTTATTTTCTCATAAAGGGTAATTTATGGTGGAAATACACTTTTCTTCGGATGGCTACTATCGTTGTGTGACATCATAAACATATGAAGTTAGCCAAGCCATTTATGCTATTGCATGCTCTGCCAGAAAGATTTTAATTAATTAGTCGATTTGTAGAACGAAAGAGCAGAAAACGAGATTGCAGTGTTCAGCTAGCACGATGCCGAAATCAGGGACCCGACATGGGGAAGTGCCGCCCCCCACAGTCAGCGGCGTAACTAGAGGTTTGAGCCTGGGGGGAGCAAACTTTGCTGAAGGGGGCCCGTTAGCCATCGTGTGGGCACGCAATAAATAGTTCCTAAAAACTCACATACGTTACATATATATGGGCTTAAGTCTTCGTTTATTCGCGCCACATATATATGGTTGTAAGTCTTCGAGCACACCCCGTTCATGGTGAATCGCACATTCAATCGCTAACCGAGAGGCTGGAACAAAGGGTACTCGAATAACACAAAAATGGTTATTTATAGCGAAGTACAAAGCAGATCTTAGATTGCAAACACAAACAACACAGGCATGGGCGTCCGCAAAATTTTTTCCACGGGTAGGCTAGCCGACATTTTGGTTGTCCATTTCAGGCTGCTGACGATACAAATGCAAATAGACGTTCACATAACGCTTTACCCTTGCTACACCACAAAGAAAATGACCCACGTTACGGCAACAGTCCCAAAAATGCGCTTCGTTGGCAGCAGTGTTTCTTTTCACACCGTATAAAACTCGTTGGCAGCAATATTTCTTTTCAGTTTTCACATCGTATAAATGTTTCTTTTCACACCGTGACTTACTGCTATCAGCAGTCGCTGCATTACCAGCCACAGATGTTTGCGTTCAACAGTCACATGCAGCAAAACGCCTGCTGCCGTAACTTAAGTGAACCTTTGTTGCCAAATCATTGTTACGCGATAAAGGCTAATTTTAAAACTATCCTCCCCCAAGTTTCGCAACCTGCTTCTGCAGGCAATGTAGCGGATTTAGTGAATTGCAAGCTCATCAATCATCACTGCATGATGCCCGAACAGTGAATCCGGCTCTTGTGCAGTGTGAGTGTCATACCGGCAAATAAAACTGCCATTGCAAGAATTAAAGAGCCCTATCTTGACACAACAGGAACAGATTCATGCTAACAAATTTGGCGTGTCCAATTAGCAGATTAAGAGAGGAATGTTATTGCACTACGGCACAGAGATTACACCATAAACAGACTCGGAGTCATGGCACAGCAGGCTGAAAAGATGCATCTGAAAATAATAAACGAATGATTGTGCAATGCGCAACTTTTTCCAAGTCTGAATCCTCGAAATATCGATAAAAGCGTTTCGGATATCCGGATCCGTATCCGGTTCCCATTTGAAAGCAGATTTTGGATAACCGTATCCGGTTGCAGACTCACTATCCTGCCGGATATCCAACCGGAAAACCGGGTAGCAGAGATGAGCACGGATCAGGAGTTGATCGGACTGGATCAGGACTGAAGCCAATTTTGGCCGGATCAGGACTCGATCGGACTGCAATTTTTTTAAAATTTGGGGATCAAGACTGGATCGGACTGAGAAAATTTTTGTTGTTTCAATGTTATTATTCTGAGTATATCAAAAATTTTAGTTGTGATCCGATTTCACAGATTTCCCAAATAGTAGTGTATATTTTGCCATCAAATGCAAAAACTCTGCTGGGACTATTTCGCAATTCGAATTGTATCCACCTTTGTTCATATATAACGTTGAGTTCTAGTAATAACTTCAATATAGTTGAGTGGTTAGTGTCTATGCCTGCTGTGAGATTGTTCGTTGGTTCTGCTCTCACCATTTCCTTTGGCTTAGCTTGTAGAGGTTACACCTTTGACAGGAGTGCTTTTAATGTAGGCCTACTTTTTCAAAAAGTTTAGGTTTTAGATTTAGGGTTTACGTTTAGCGTGTATCTTCAATTTTCTGTGTAGGGTTGCCTCCAGGTTTTAGGTTTACGGATTAGGTTTCAGGTTTAGGTTTTGGGTTCAACTTTTAGGTTTAGGTTTTGGGTTTAGCTTGGAATTTTAGATTTAGGTTTTAAGTTTTGGGTTAGGTTTAGGTTTTAAGTTTAGGTTTTGGGTTTAGGTTTTGAGTTTAGGTTTTGGGTGTAGGTTTTGGGTTTATGTTTTGGGTGTAGGTTTAGGGTTTAGGTTTTGCGTTTAGGTTTTGGGTTGAAGTTTTGGGTTTAGGTTGTGGGATTGAGTTTTGGGTTTAGGTTTTGGGTTTGGTTTTGGGTATATGTTTAGGGTTTTAGGTCATGTAATAAGAACCTTACACTAGTCCAAGTGTATCGTCCTTGTCATTTGATCAATCCAAGCAATGGGAATCTTTTAATGGCAAAATAATTCCAAGCAGTGCTATCCCTCTGATGCCAAGTAGACAATTCCTTGTTGAATTTTGGAAATGCCAAAAAGCTGTGTCTATTTTGCCTCATGAGGCAAAAGCACCTCTGGAACTATTTTGCCTTCAACCACCTGTATTTGGCTAAAGGCAAAATAGCTCCAGTAGTCCTTTTACCTCATGAGGCAAAACAAAAATTCATGAATTTAAATTGGCGGATCAGGACTGGATCGGACTGATGATTTTCAAAAATTTGCGGATCAGGATTGGATTGGATTCAATTTCATTGGACTGGACTGGACTTGGACTAAAAAATTTCATCTCTGCCGGGTAGTGATTATCTCTGATATGGTGTATAGGTATTGACGTCATATTTCAATGCTTGTAACGCCACAGTTGCCAATTCAAAACACAAAAATTTTCTATAGTTTTTTGACATGCACCTGTGCCATTCCACTTTGAAAAAGGTTCCGCCACCCACGGGTCCGGTTCTTCACAGATTTTTGAGTCCGGTGTCAAGCTAAGTTTCTGACTCCACGCCATGTGTGCATGCACAGAATAATATTCTGCATATCAAATACGCTGAGAAAACTGATGACTAAGGGCTTGGAGTTTAGTTTTGAGGTGTGTCTGGTTAGGGTTGGGGTTAGAGTTCGAAAATGAAAAATAGTTGAGGTCTAACATTAAGTGCAATATTTTTCAATGGTTATAGTTATTCCCGTAATGTAGCTTGTTGTGGGTATCTGAAAGCTAGCCAAAAAGTTTTAATTGTGCACAACACAAATCAAAAAAGTATTCGCCAAACTTTATTTCTTTACTCTATGAAGCAACATGCCTGACACACAATCGTAGGTCAGAAATTTCGTAGAGGTCAGAAATTTCGCTTGACATCAGGTCCGAAAAAAACGCAATATCCTGCCACAGTCGACTCAGGTGTCAAGCGAAATTTCTGACTTGCACAATTCTGACTCGACGCCATATGCGCATGCACAGAGTAATATTCTCCATATCAATTACGCTGCGAAAACTGATGATTAGGTTTACAGTTTGGTGTTTAGGTAAGTATGTCGCGTTCGGCTTGGGTTAGGGTTAGAAAAAGAAAAATAATTTAAGTGTAAGACTCACTCCAATATTTTTCAGTGTTTATAGTTATTCCCGTTCTGTAACTTGTTGTGGTTATCTGAAATCTAACCAAAAACTTTTAATTTACACAACACACATCAAAAAAGTAATTGCCAAAGGTTATACTGTTGTGGTCGGAAATCCCGAGCGGCAAGTGCGCAAAGTTTCGCACTGTGGCAGCAAGCAACAATAGAGATCACCCAACGAGAACACTCTCATTGTCACCATTAGCAAGTACCATCAACCGTTCACTAGCTTCACAAGCATTATTAGAGGTCACTCACCAAGATCGCTCCATCGGGATCAGACGTGGCCGGAGTTACTTTTTTAGTCTCCGACTCCGCTCCCGCTACCAATTTTCTGAATGCGGATCCGGGTACAAATCCAGGAAATTTTTAAATTTGAGAATCCGACTCCTTTTCAGACTCTGGCTACCATCGATCCAATTTGTGAATTTACGATCCAACTGTGCATGGGTGGCGGAACCTTTTTCAAAGTGGTGGGGGGGCACAACTGCACGTCAAAACAACTATAGAAAAATTTTGTGGTTTGAATTGGAAACTGTGACGTCGCATGCATTAAAATATGACGTCATTGTCAAGACACCAAGTGAAGGTCTAATACACTATTTTAGACAAAATTACAGCACTGTGATAACGTATCAGTGAACCCCCTGAAATTCAAATACGCTGTTATAGGGGCGACCCAGGTCAACAGCGTCACTCGGGCTCATCACATGATTTATTCTGACTGAATAAAACCGTTCGACGCCCGCGTCACTGAAATTTCCATTTGGTTTCATTCTATAGCAGGCATTGTAACAATAAATGACAAGTTCTCATGATAACTGCTCCATTGTTGAAGAAACTTACGTCACAGAGGAATGACGCAACACCAGTTAGTCCTCTGCTTACTATGCTCATTCACATTAGCCTGAGTTACTAGACAATTTATCGTTCGTTTGAAATGGTTCTCGAAATGGGAACTCTCTACTGGTTTGGGCTTCAAATCCAATGTTCTATACCAGAGTTTCTCAACCTGTGAACCAGAGGTGTACATGATCCGGATTTCAGGACTCGAGTCCGGCAGGATTCAACACATTTTGAACAAACCGGATTGGATCCGGGCTACGGTTTTATTAAAGTTTCAGGATCAGGATTTTCAAATTTCATTGTTTTGAGATCTGACGCCTATACAATCATAAAAAGAATTTTTGCAAGGTTAAAGGATGTAATGTAGTTCACGTCAATTGCAAATGTGTGAAAGAGGCGCTGTTACACTGGACGTGTCATGCACTGCAGAGCACCAGTCCACCACCATAGCATTCCCAATTCCCCTCAGTCCACTACCACTATCAGCCATAAGGCTCAATACAACGTGATGTCAGATTACATTTGTAAATTGTGAGTTGTGGCGTTTAGAGATGTGGTGTTGCTGTATTATATATTTTAGTGTGCATCAGTATCAGTTAGTGCCTATTTACTTATCGGTTAGGGCTTAATCATCAGCTACTGTTAGTGGATGTAGCAAGTTTAAGTGGTTTTGTGATTAGAAGTTTAATTGGTAAGATTGCTTTCAGCTTCACGTTTCATTGCATGAATTTGGTTGACTGCATTTTCTGCATCATCCATTTTTGGTTATGTGTGTGTGGTTTTATTTTTCCCAGTCTGTGTTAAGCAAAGCTTTGCTTTTCAGAAAGGCAGTGGCTCTAAGTCCAGCGAGAATGATGTGGTTAGAATAAAATGCTAACTTTGTCACTTTCACAGCACCGTTGTGGTAGTGTAGTGAATGCATCTACATCTGCTGTGTGAATGGTTTTTGGTTTGACTCTCACCTTGGCGCCTTTCATTTTGGTAGCAGTCTAATGGTTGCACTTGTCAAGGGACCACTTTTTTACTTCTTCAAATGTTTCCAGACCTTTGTGTTCAGATTTACAGTTTTGGTTTATGTTTAGCGGTTAGGTTTAGTACATTTATACCAAACCTAGTGCACTCTAGTACACACTCATCGTGTGTTACTGTCACGTTACAGGTGACGGATGAATAACTTTTCAAATACGAAGGTCCACTGACGGACCTGTAGCCACGACCTTTCAGAAACAAAAATTTTCAATAGTTGCACATTGATTAGAGAAATATATATATTAACAGGATTTTTGCAGGATTCGGATTTCATGTTTGTGTTGCAAACAGGATTCGGATCAAGATCACGATTCCTACCTCTTGAATCAGGACTAGAGTCTGACTCGAAAAAACTTGAGTCCGAACACATCTGCTGTGGGTAATGGGCCACTAGTGTGTTGGGAATGCTGAAATAAAATTTAAATGGGAATGTTAATGCAATATTCTCCTGAGACGGAACAGCTTCTTTTCAATCGGTAATAAGTCTTTCCCTTTGTGGTAGCTTAAAGGGGAAGTTGAATGGTTTGTCCACCATTTATAAATGTCAAAGTTATTCCTTTTGATAAGATCCAAACTTGAAAGATTTCTAGTCCGCGTTCTTGTAGGCATTCTTTTTGTTTGTTGTTCTGTCTTAAATGTTTCTTCACAATGACTTGTTTTATGTTGGGAAGATATGTTTGTGAAAACATATGAAAGGTAAAGGGTCCCAACAAATGGGCCACGGAAGAATAAGAATTTTTAACGGGCCACGGTCTTGTATGATTGAAATTGATTACATTTTGCAAGATGAACCTTTAATCAAAACGTGGGTTGCTTCTGAGCTAACAGGCTTAGCCTTCAAATTGACTGCAGCGCACGTTACGTTATGAAACGGTTTTAGTTGCTTCCATTTCTGCTTTGTACAGTGGACGACAGTTGTCGCATTAGTGAAGTTGTACAGTCGGTGAGCCACGGACGCTCTGTCTGTTAATTAATTGGGTCACATACTTGGAAAGGTTTATTATATAAACCCATTGCTTCAAAAAACATTCGGTAGGGTGTGAATTACGATAAAAAAATTGCCTACCTATTTGCATAGGGCTGCACGGGCTCTAACGGATGAGCCCACGTAAAGCGCGAGCGAAGGAAGTCGAGAGAACACATACTACGAACAATATTGTTTTATTCAGGTCACCTGCAACATGATTGCGAAAGGCCAGACATGAAACGAAAATATATGAACAGTGACAAGGTTCAAAGAAAAGAGCCCGAGTTAACAACTTAGTGAAGTGAGATCGTGGGTGGTGACCCAACTATATGCAAGCACACAAGCTTGTGTTCTCCGATATAAATCTTAATCGAAGACTCGGGCAAAGCCCAAGAAGCGCGGGCGTGTGCCGGAGTCGCAACTGGGCTGTTAAAAGCACAAAGAACACAGCTTAAAACAGGCAAAAATGACACAGCATTGATACCTGTCATTAACATATTCAAAATCACAACTTTTCCACACAGAAGTAGCATGACTGAATTGTCATTCTACAACTGCATTAGATACTGGAATACAAAGACAAGACAAATTATATGTAGCAACTAGCAAGTTGTCTGTAAGGATGCCAATTGTGTTGCCAATGCAGAAAAATAAATATAGCTACTTAATGTTGCCAATGCAAAAACAAAAACACAGGTGAAATTGATCTGTCAAATACTTCATTTTGCGTATAAGATTCGGCAACATCTCACTATTTAGAATGGCGTTAAAACGCTTGAAATTACACCAATTTTTAGTGGTGTTGCCATGGGCGTCAGAAGGGGGGCCAAGGCCTCCCCTAGATTTTGAAAATTTTAGAAAAATAAGGTTGTTTTCTTAGCTTCGAGTGGGAAAAAGAAATTTCACCACGTTTTGCCACCTGGAAAAATCGCCTAGTGGCCCCCCCTGAAAAAACTCCTTCCGACACACATGGGTGTGGCACGAACTTTTTCCTATACAAAAACATGGGTGCCGAAAGAGGGGCAGGAATTAAAAAATTGCAGCAAAAAAACGTGTTTTCTCGGTTTTGACTGGCAAAAAACAAATTTCACGATTTTTTGCCCCCCTTAGAAAAGCTTTTGAAAAAATCCACTACTGCCCCCACTGGAAAAAATCCTTCCGACGCCCATGCACATAACAAGCGTGTAAAATTACGTCACTTTTGTTGTATTACACCATATGGCAACACTGTTCAGCAACACCAATGCGGTAAGCAAGCCATAGCAGGGTGACACACTGTGCACGGTGTATTCTGCCAAACAATTACGAAATTCTGCCAAATAACAAAAAATATATTACAAATAATATTGGCAAAATACTGACAAAATTCTGCATTTTGTCAGTAAACGATTTACTTTAACAATGGACTCAATACCAAAAGTGTTACTATTTAGGCAAAAATGAAAACTTATAATTGGGGGGCCTAGGCCCATGCCGCCCCCCCGGTTCCGCCACCTATGCAACTGTGAGTTTTTACTTAAGAAATGACCAAGTAGACGCCTGCTACTTTGGAAATTGAAAAGTGACACCGGATCCGGATCCGGTTTTTAACAAATTTTTGATTCCGGATCCGCGTCCGAAGGAAAAACGCAGACTCTAGCCGGAGTCGACTCCAGCACTCCTGTCCAATGGCCATCTCTAATCGAGATCACTCTATTATTGCTTGTTCGCGCCATGTATATATGGGTGTTGTTCTTCGAACACATCCCTTTCGTGGTGAATCGCACATTCAACGCAACACCAACGGAGAGGTTACAACAACACCTTTTCTCGGAAAAGAACTGACAGGCAATAATAGAAGAGAAGCTTCGCAGAGGTCAGAAATTTCGCTTGGCATCGGCACACCTCGACATCGGCACATCGGTGTCAAGCGAAATTTCTGACTTCACGCCATATGCCCATGCACAGAGTGCTACTCTGCATGTCAAATACGCTGAGAAAACTGATAATTAGGGCTCAGGTCTTAGTGCGAAGGTAAGTGTGTGGGGTTTGTGTTTGGGTAGCGTCTGAAGAAGAAAAATAATTGAGGTCTAGGAATAAGTCCAACATTTTTCAGTGGTTATAGTTATTCTCGCACTGTAGCTTGTTGTGCGTATCTTACATCTCATCCAAAAGTTTTTATTTACACAAAACACATCGTAAAAGTGAACGCCAAACTTTATTGCTTTATCCTGAGAAACAAAATGACTGACGTAAAATAATAGGTCAGAAATTTCGCAGATGTCAGAAATTTTGCTTGACACCGGATCCATGTCCACCAGAGATGAGCACGGAACAGGACTGGACTGAAGCCAATTTTGGCCGGCACAGGACTGGATCGGACTGAGAAAGTTTTTGTTGTTTTAATGTGACTTTTCTGAAAATATCAAAAAATTTAGTTGTGATCCGATTTCACAGGTTTGCTAAATGGTAATGTATATTTTACCATCAAATGCAGAAACTCTGTTGGGACTATTTTGCAATTCGATTTATATCCTCCATTGTTCACATATATAACGTTGAGTTCGAGTAGGAACGTGAACATGGTTGAGTGGTTAGTGTCTACAGTGTGCCTACTGTGCGGTTGTCTTTGGTTCTGCTTGCACAACTTCCTTTGGCTTAGCTTGTGGAGGTTACACCTTTGATGGGAGTGCTTTTAATGTACTTTTTGAACAAGTTTAGGGTTTAGCTTTAGGGTTTACTTTTAAGTTTTAGGTCTGGATTAGGTTTCGGGTTTAGATTTTTGGTTCAACTTTTAGGTTTAGGGATTAGGTAATAGGTTTTAATTTTGGGTTTAGGTTCAAGTTTTGGGTTTTTGCTCTTGGGTGTAGGTTTTGGGTTTAGGTTTTAGGTTTTGAGTTTAGGTATTGGGTCTAAGTTTTGGGTTTAGGTTTTGGGTTTAGGTTTTGGGTTTAGGTTTTGGGTTTAGGTTTTGGGTTTAGGTTTTGGGTTTAGGTTTTGGGTTTAGGTTTTGGGTTTAGGTTT
>Ga0210059_1015677_pt1 | contig 11030 bp, 4 predicted proteins | sample Ectturendosymbi2_FD_188042 | JGI IMG/M metagenome (GOLD analysis project Ga0210059, IMG submission 188042) | Ecteinascidia turbinata endosymbiont from Florida, USA - Sample 2 (SPAdes) (version 2) | ecosystem: Host-associated > Tunicates > Ascidians > Unclassified | place: Key West, Florida... | reverse complement strand
ATCACTCAATCACAGAGTAAAATGCGATTATAGTGTTCAAAGAATAGTGACGAGTACAAACAATCTGACTGCATCAAAGCACGTAACCATAAGTTGTTAGATTTTCTGCATCTTTCGAGAAACAGGTACTTGTATTTACGTAGCAGACCCTCAAAGGTAGGAATGTTACATTGAACTTGGTGGCTACTAACACTCGCTCTCCAAGGCAGGTTGTATAGAGCTCTGCAACCAAAATTGTATGCCACCGCAATCTCTGCATGCATGACTTCCTGAAATTACACCATAATTGAGATGCATACATGGGCGTACAAAAGGAACGAAAAAGTACGTTTTTAACTGCATTTGAACAACGGGAAAAAGAGGCTCGCAGCTTGTTTGCTGCAAATATTGTTACTGACAGAGTTTTACATTTACTTTCTTGAACAGTTCATAATTATCAAGTCGAAGAGTTAGTTTTTTTGGTTTGGTAAGTAACTGCACCATAGGCACAGGCCAACTGAACTGAAATTCCAACTGCAGGGCAAGAGGTGCCTCAAACGTGGGAAAAAGGCAATCCTCCATAGAATAAAAATAATTTCGGAAATCGAGTCCGGTCCGGTTCGAAGTTATTCTTCTCGCAAATTGACGTAAGGTTGTCTTCAGTCTTTATATATTATAAAATAGTGTTTGTATGTTGGAATAAAAGGTCTCCAACAAAACATAACTATACAGTAATAAAACTGCCACGCGGTGAAAACTATAAGGCAAAAAAACGAACAAAACACAATCCGTTTCATAGACATTATCAAGCACAACTAATGTGATAGATGCATTTGACGATTTTTGCACAGATTATTCATTCGTAGATTGATACAAAACAACGCAGGATAAAGAACATTCTCAATATTTTTCAAAAAGGTTTGGTGTTTTGACGTAATGATTATAATCAATTGATAATTATCAATTCTGAGAATGCTGCTTCACATAAATATGTTGTGCAAAAAGTTAAGAGTTTATTATTGGTTTGATCACAAATGACTGGGCATTTATTTCTTGTTCTTATCAAAAAATGACATAAGCTCTGTTTTGAAAATTCCAGTTGCAAACATTTGTTGTTTAATAACTCCGCATACTCATCCTGAACATGGCAGATGTGTCGCCTCCTGAAAATTCAGTTGTGTATGGTTTGCGGATCCAACCTTTCCTGAATGAAAGTCCAAAACAGGGGTGGCGGAACCGGGGATGCCGCATGGGCCTAGAACCCCCACGTTTTCCTCTCGGAGACCTGGTCCCCCACTTTTACAATTCGAAGTTTGCTTATTTAAGCAACACAATTAGTAGCCTATTGGGTCCATTGTTAATAAATCGCTTAATGAAAAAATCGTCCATACTTTTTTGATGTGTATTTGTGCCCCTTCACTTTGACAAAGGTACCTCTACCACGGGTCCAAAGTACTTCTGAAACTGTATATGAAGCTTTTAAGTTTAGTCTAAAACTACTCAGTGTGCTCTGAAAGCAGTTAGCCTAGCCCCAAGACCTAGAGTTCTAAATACAAGCATGAGTTCGTGTCACAATAAACGCAACAAGGTAGATATTGCTCAGCACGTTAAAAACACCCTGATGCTGCAACGCATAACTTGTTGTGCTTGGTTGATTATTATAATTTGATAGCTCAGGAAGACATCCTAGTGAACAGCTGACATCATGAAGCACGGTGCTGCCCCTAAAAATGGAGTAGAAATATATTCACTGCAGGCCACTTCTAGTTTTCTTGCAAAGTTTACAAAAAGTTGTATATCTGATATTTGTTTCGCGACCCCAAAATTACATTTTGCGACCCATAGTTTCAGACAGGCCCGTAACCAGCTTGGGACACCAGGAGGGGTGAAGAGTTTTCTGAGAGGGGCCCAAATTTTTTGAACTATGTCCAATATTTTCAAACTATATCCAACACATTTTTCCAGGGGGGGCGAAACTTTTTCTAGGGGGGCTTCGCCCACCCCTGGTTACGGGCCTGGTTTGAGAAGCCCTGATATAAGGCACATGTAGCAGTAACTGAAAAGTTTACAATGACTAATATACTCAACGTTGTTACACAGCTGCAATTAGAATTTTGCAAAAGTATTCGGCATTTATCTAAATATCCCACAAACAAAACTCATCATAACTTCCTTCAGAAACACACCAAATCCATTTCCACATGAAGTTTGTCAAACCACAAAAGCTCAAAAATTTCCTGAACATTTGTAGTCGTAACGACCAGGGACATGCAGATAGGTCTGGTGATTCCCGGGGCAACTGCTTGATTGCATGCCCCCCCAAATTTTAGTATTGAGGAATGTGAAAAATACAGGCATTTGAAATAAGTAAAAACTAGTACTGACAAATAAACAAGTTTTTTTAAAATGAATTAAAATGAATTCAAAGAGTATTTTTTGATTTTAATGCGTTAGGTTTTTAATAATTTTTTTATTCTGTGAGCTTGAGACATTTGTTTACAAGCAAATTTCTTCCACTCATGGGTAAGCTATGCATTGAGGAATTAGATATTGCATCTATTCATGCAAGTACATATCAGATACGCCCACCAAAATAAGATAGCACTTACGGCATGTTAGGATATAGAGTTGTCTATTGTTTCTCTTACAAATAGTATCTGAAAAAAGTGGTACAAGGATCCGCCCTTTATATTTTTCTGAACGATAAACAAATTTCTAAGGATGTTTTGTTCAGTAAAAAGAAATGAAGGTAACGATGGCAGTGCTTCACCTCTCTGTCAGGTCACTTAACATACATTTTCATGCTCCCTCAGGCAAGTTCCCATCAGATTCATGCAGCACGTTTTAGTAGCCAACAAGAAGTGTCTAGTTCAGGGGTGCAAAAATGCGGTCGCACACTCGCGAACAAAAACGTGGAGTGCACGAACGTCTTTTTTACCTTTTATATTTCATGCAGTGCCGGATTAACAATAGTAGCAAATGTAGTAAGTGCTACGGGCACCGCGCTTTTGGGGACCCCGCGGTCTTCTGTAATAAATCTTATTTATTGCATTAAACGTAAGATTTTTCAGTCTAAGAAGTCATTAGGGGAGATGTGAGATCTTTGGCCAGGGTGGGCTCAATGAACATAGGCTATTTCTCGCCACCTAGTGAACGTGTGTTCTTGTGGTTTTGGTAGTGAAACCGAGATTGCTTTCTTGTCGCCCGTATGTGTTTTGGAGGAGCTATGGCTGTCAAATCAATTTTTATGGTGTAATTTTAATTTTGAAGGAAGAAAGTAAAATTTTGCCTTCGTTTTTTTGTTTTTGCAAATGACAGGCAGCTTTTTTCGAAAGATTTTTTGCAAATGTGATATGCTCAAGGAAAGAGCTTTAAAACTGCAAGAGGTTGAGAATTGATGCTGTACACTTTTTTGTTATGACACTTAATGCAAAAATGGCGTCGGAAGGGACGTTTGAACCATGTGAGAAAGGGACCAATGACCGGCGGTTCAAAGGTCCCTTAGCATATGGTTTAATGTCTTCAGCCTAGACACGCCTACTTTTAAAATTAGTAAAAGCAAAAGAGGATTGTTTTATCAAGAAGACCTCAATAAGGCGTTGAGCGATGTGATGGAGCATCACATTAGTCTGCAAAGAACTTCCAAAGGTAATAGTTTTCACTGAGTACCTTGCGTCGATAGGCCCAAAAAGTCGTGGTTCTGTGAGAAAACAATCTATGGCTACTAGACAGGTGAATTGCTATAAATAGATTTAATAGATTTTTGCTGATATTCGTCATCCATTTTCCAAGTTACACGAAACATCTTAGCGCAATACATGTTGCGGCAGCTAGCCTTTAAACTGCGAGCCGTGGGGGAGCTAGTCGGCAGAAATTTGAAAAACGCGCTCTGACAATCTTTCGCCTAGAACCTGACCCTTACGAATCCGCGCATCAACTGGACTGTAGTTTCTTGTTCCCTGCAGCAATGGCCAACGGAACCGGAAGGTACAAGAATTGCTTGTTATCAGATCCAACAAACAACAAACATCAGCGGCGGTTGATCGTCAGCACGGTTTCTGAAACAAAACAGAAACAAACTAAAGACATTGTGCCAGCGCAGCTAACTGAGCAAGAAAACTTCACACCGATAGCTGAGTGCGCTACAGACAATTAATGATTAGACAAGCGCGCGACGCGGCTATTTATAGTAAATTCAAACATGCATCTCAAACGCTTGATTGCGATCAAGGTATTACTTCAGTGCCGATTGGCAAGCTGCAACTGCTCGATTAAATTATCCAAGAGACATATAACAAACTTACATACCAAAAACGGTGTACGTTCCACAGCTCAGATCTCTGGTCTTTTCGGTCAATAGAAACACTCTGACTTGGTTAGCAGAATTTGGTTACACGAGGGCCGAATCATTACTAAAGTTCTAGTTAACCGAGCTGTACCTTTATCGTCCTAAGCGCGGAAAAACAGAAAAACAACTTTCTTTGTTACGACTGTTCGAGACTCCAAAGCAGACGAAGGTCTGTCTCAATATCCTGTTCGCAGACACAAGACGGCGACATAGAAATTAAATTGTTACTCAACTCAGCGTGAGAATAAGCAAGTCGCCAAAAGGGCGGGTGATGACCCGTTCGCGACCTTCGCATGGGAGTTCGTCATAGCGTTAGCTACATTAAATTACTGGTCACCGGATAGACAGCTGGAGCGGTCAAACAGGGCGAAGGAAGAGTCGTCGCTGCTCGCTGTAACAACAGCTATGACTGCACTACTTGAGTACGAAAACAGATGTTTGCATTAAGCTACTAATTTTTACTCTGTCCTGATCGTTCGGTCTGCATCTTGATTAAAACTGAAAAGTTCTCATTTTCGGATGTGTTGCGAAGAGAACTTAATTTGGGATCGTTTTCGAAAAAGTTGTATCGCGGGTGATTAAGAACGATGACGTCATCGAATGAAATTTCATGAAAATTGTCCCCCACCCCCGAAATAAAGAGCTGGTTTGACTGGATCGCATAAAATGCGACGAATTTATTTATAGACAATTGGCGGAAGGCCGACGCCTGATTGATGCCTCTTGTCTAATCGAGTTGGTGGGCACGATATAAACAGGAGCAATCGAATAAACGAAACGAACGGTTACAAACGAACATAAATAAATGGCAGCAAACGAACAAAGCAAGTGGCAGCAAACGCGCAAAAACAGGAACCAGTCACGAGACGGTAGGGCAAGTTATATAACAGGATGCACAAGAGAGTGGATGGGTCAACATCGTTAAATAAGGGATTTAAAGCGCCTTCTGCTCTTCAGGAATCGAGATAATGTTGAGAAGATTACTACTGTTGGTTTCAATGACAATTTCGGGTGGACAAACAGGAGAATGTGGATTAGAGTTTTACTTGTGACAGTAGAATATTGTGGCTGATTATAAATTTTTTCATTAAGCGAGGTATTTTTTAGTGTTAGAAGAAGTAAATTTCGATGGTGTAAGGTCAAATTGCACTGCAGGAAAAGGTGTTCGAGTGTTTCTGTATACCCGCAAATACACTGTCGAAAGGATTTCATATTAATGTTCAAAGGGCTGTGACCAAGGCGAAACATACAGCGTAATGAGGTAGCGGATGGATTTGACCCTTGCAAGTGGCAAACATTGCGATTCTTGCCATGGTAAAAGAGGGTGATGCGGTGTTTAAATGCTGCAAAACCAGAAGATAATTTGATGTATTGTGGTAGGAAGTTCCAAGGGACGGGAGTTTTGTAAAAAATTAATCATGTACTAGTGAACGTTTGGAGAAGGGAAGCTGGAAATTATTTGCAAGATGAAATGAATAGGCTGAGATTTCTCCTGGGTTCAGCGGTAAAAACGTGTTGAGGACAGGAGAGGTAAGACCAGTTTTTTATTTTATAAAATAACAAGAGCATATGGAGTTTTCTCCTGTTAGATAACGGAATGAGGTTGAGATCTGCAAGGGCAGCGGCGTTGCATGACGTACGAAAACAACCTAGTATTATTTTGGCAGCCATTGAATATATGTTCTCAAGGAGAGAGCTATCCGAAGTTGAGCAGTTGGAAAAAATCACATTTCCATAGTCTAAGATTGGGAGAACACAGGAAATATGAAGTGTATAAAGGACCCTGCGTGAAGCAAGGTGTGAAAGCTGTTTGATGCGGTTAAGGCTGAGTGTGGTCTTTTTTTTAATCGACAAAATATGATGATGCCATAATAATGTTCGATGAAATATAAGACTGAAATATTTGTATGAATCAGTTTCACTGAGGTCAATATTGTTAAATGTAAGAACAGGGTGTGAAATATGAGGTTTGGAAATGGTTAAAACTTTGGTCTTTTCTGGATCAAAATTTACATTCCAGAACTTTGACCAATTGGATAAGGTTTGCAAATCACGAGTCAAAACCTGATGGAGATGAAGTGAACAACGAGAAGGGAGTAACAAGGCTCTGTCGTTTACGATCAATGAGACTGAGGATTCAATGGATTCAGCAAATCGTTGACATATTAGAAACAACAAGGGATCAAGGACAGAGCCCTGTGGTACCCCGCAATTTGTATAGTAGGCGTTTGAGAAACTATCAATGATGCTCACTATTTGGCTCCTACCACTCAGGTAAGATGACAAGAGATCAAGTAAGGATCCGTCTATTCCTAATTATTCCAACTTATAGATTAATCCAGAATGAATAATTCGATCAAAGGCTTTCGAAATATCCACATAGACAATCCGTGAGGACAAATCCCTATCACAGGCAGTATAAAGTTTGTGTGCGGTTTCTAAGAGTGATGTGACTGTGGAACGTTTTTCACGGAAACCTGAATTACTTTCGCACAGCAATTTGTTACTCTCGAGGTATGAATAAATGTGGCGGTGAATAATTCGCTCGAATGTTTTAAACAAGGAAGGGAGGACAGCAATAGGCCTGTAATTTGCGACATCAGGATAGGAACCTTTTTTGTGGATGGGAACGACAGTGGCAAATTTCCAAGCGGAAGAGTATTGTGCAATCCAGATGATAAAGTTAAAGAGTAGACTAAATGGTGTATTTAGGGTTTCACAGCATAATCTAAGCAAGCGGTTTGGTAGATTAAGGAGACCTTTGGATTTGGATGGATCGAGACGCTTAAGAACATGAAAAATATCTAACGATTCGATGTATATTGGGGGGATGCGTGCATCCGTTTCAGGAGCGAATGGGGGAAGCGATAAGTCGATATTCGCCAGAGTAGATACGGACGCAAAGAAATTTTTGAACATGTTGCTTTTATCATAGTCAGACTGAAGGGCAATGCCATTAGATAAAAGAGGGAAGGACCTATCTGTAGAAGGTTACCAGTATTGATTCACGATTTTCCAAAAGTTAAGGTTGCTTTGATCGAGCGAGTTCAGTCATTTGGTAATGTGATTGGAAGTGCGATTTTTGGCAACCTGGATTTTTCGCTGAATCAGATCGCGTATTTTGTTGTAATGTTGCTTATGTGCGGGATTTTGCGATCTACGCCAGCCCTTGTATAGCCTATGACGTTTTCGGAGAAGTAGTAAAATGTTCCGAGTCGTCCAGCGGTTGGTGTTTCGTGTTTGATGTGCCGGTTTGGTTGGGATAAAAGCCTTAGCATTCTGATTATAACGTCTGTAACATTTTTTAAGGCATTGTTAACATCGGTCGAGTTGGCTATTATGAAGTCCCATTGAACTGAGACAAGAGCGTCATTCAGTCCTTGGACGTCGGCATTTGAGTAGTCCCAGATTACAGATTTACGTGTTTTGGGAGGGAGATTTTAACGTTTACCTCTGCAAAAATTAAACAGTGGTCTAGACTTGTGAAAGGAGGCAAAACGCCACTATTAGATATTACTTCTGGCTTATTCGTTAAAAACCAATCTAAAATTTTCTCTAGACGAGTGGGCTCGTCTATTAAATGCTGTAGGCCAAAAGAAGATAGGACACGAGATAAAAACGATTGTCGGTGCGGAGGTCTCTGGAGTGACGGGTCGTTGAAATCACCGACAACTAGTATTAAGTGGGTATTCCGGTATGAGGGTTAAAGACGAGCAAAATTAATCGCAGTAATGTTGTGTAGACTAAGTATCAAGGCCTGCTGGTTGGCAGCATGCCGCTATGAGAATTGAGATATTTTTTTAAGTTCGATATTCGAGCCACAGCATTTCAGTGCCGGTACATTCTAAATCTAATCTACGCTGACAAAAAGTATTGCATTTTGCGGAGGCCAAAACTCCGCCTCCGTGGCGATTCCGGTCAAGACGAAATGGAGAACAAAAACCGGGAAGACATAGAACGTTATTTGAAACAGAAGAATCTAACCAGGTTGCGGTAACGCAAATAATGTCAAACCCATACAAATCAGTAACTGCACTCAATTCCGCGAGCTTTAATGACGGGTTATAAGCGAAAATACTGCGAGCATTCAAATGGCAGATTGTTAGACACTTAGAAATTACTAAGGAACTAGCTGGTTGCGCCCCTTGGTTTGATTGATCTAAAGAACAGTCAGTCTACGATATTCCTAACCAGCATAAGAGAAATGAAACTTCCATTAGAAAACCACATAGACAAACACGACGATGGAATGGCAATAGTTTATTGTTTCATATGAATCAGCCAAGACGCAGAAGCACTACAAAAAGTGATCGCACGCTAGGTAAATCAACCAACAGTGAATATTAAAGCAAATGAAAATACTGTACAATGGAATACAAATACAGCAATACCTGATCAGTGTAAACAAAAAGCGGTGTTGTGTCATATGGGGTTCGTGAAGGACCATGGCAGTCATCTAGTCAACCAAACCTGTTTATCACTTTTTGAAAAGTGTTGAAAATCAACAGTTGGAGATCAAGTAAACACAATTAGGAAAACAAACAACTAGGAATATGGTGACGAAAATGTACAGATGAAAGTGCATGCCCATGTACACAGATGAGTGGATGGGGTTTAGTTGAAAGAATTTGTTGTGGTTAGGAATATGTTTAAACAAAATATAAAAATTTGAAGAAGCAAAAAATGTAACAAAACCAATTAATGAGGTACAAACGAAAAACAAGGGAAAACAGAAAAAATATGGAGTGTATTTTCATTCCGAAAAGAGTGGGATGTGCACAGGAAAGAAAAAAGACGAAAGAGAAAATATGCATAACAAATGGAATTACAAAATACTAGAATTAACAGTATTTTGTTCAGGATGAGTGAAATGTTGCTAAAGTGCATAAATGGGTATCATTTTCATGTTGGAGGTGTTACTCAAGATTCCATTTCGCTGTGTGGCAGCAAGCAACAACAGAAATCACCCCATCACGACCACCAATGAGGCACCATGAGTCACCATACGGGTAGATAGGCCTTATCAAGCACATTCAACCATACACTAGGTTCACAAGTAACATTAGAGGTTACTCGCGGAAATCATTCTATTATTGCTTGTTAGCACTACACACGTACAGGTGCTCTTCTTAGCGCACATTCCGTGCGTGGTACGTCGCGCATGCGACGACACGCAGACCTAGCGACCTCAACAACATCTCCTCCTTTTTACAAAGAATTACAACGATCGCAACTCACATCCTGATCACAGCATTATTTTGTTGCAGTCGGCGATACCGGGAGCCAAATGCACAAAACGTCACGTAGTGGCAGCAAGCAACAAGAGATCATAAATTAGAGATCACTCAAATGCTGCTTGTTCGCGGAACATTCATATAAGTGCTATTCCAGGAGCACGTTGTTCTCGAACAACCGTAAGAAAAATAATTAATTACAAATTTGTGAACAGGCCCAGCACTTGCCTAATTTGCTAATGTATTTTGTTTGTTTTCATGGCGGACCTGATGGTGTCACCCGCCGCGTGTTGATGCGTTACATCAGAACACTACTTCTTCCGCAACGTATCCCATGTATCTTTTGCCCATTATTTACAGGGCTGTAGCTGAATGAATTTGCAATGTTGATTAGCACGTTTCACTTCACAGTAGCAACTAGCAGGATGACAGTGATTTGTCGCATAAAAGTGGAGAAAAGGAATGCATGGGGTGACAAAATAACACGAATAAAGACATGTTGGCTAGTCATCAGTAGCGGACACAGACCAATTTGGTGGGGGGGGATGCGATATCGATTTGCAAAGAACCCAATGCTTCTCAGGACCATATTGCGTAAATCAATCACTTCCGTATACGTACATTTACGAGGAAAGAAGTTTGTGCTTGGTTTAGAAGAAGCTTGAGTAAAACTGGTCAAACTTTAACACTGCAGCTCTACGGAACCAACAAACAATGTGGCACACAACAACGATCTGACGTAGTCACTGGCGTCGGCGCAGGTACATGGAGGACTCGAGATAAACAATTCACATGACGACATAATCCTTATCACGTTCCATTTCGGGTGTGAGAATTGGTTTGGCTGATTTGCCAAACGTTCCCTACAGGTATGTTTTTCGGCAATTGTCCTCAGAAGTTTCGCACCTTCACAGGAGACCTTTGAAAAGTTGCCAAAGCGCAGAAATTCGCACCACCGTCGTCTGAGACGCGTGTGAGCGCAAGAGTCGGTCTAGCGTTTGTACCAGATCAAAAGTCGGCTTGCCGATTTGCCTATACCCTTTCCTAATGCAATCCACAGTGCATCAAATATTCATTAAAGTTTTAAATGTAACAGTCTTTCCAATTACGCTGCATTCATTGCGATTCATGATGCATGCAAAAACCAAACCTAACAGCGGTCTCAGGGATGTTGCGTTTTCGTGAGCTTCTTTTGATTTGTGGCCTCCCAACCACATCAATTTTGGCAGATTTCATGTGCAAATAATCAAAAAGTTGAAAATCTGAAGTAATTGGTACATTGCTTGGAAATGTAGTGGCGCTAGGGCCACTACATGACAAAATTCGGCTAAGTCCAAGGGTATTCCCCGGCGGAAAGTTCCCGATCAGAAAGGGAATGAGATGACGTCGCGCAGCAATGTGAGAGAAAGTGCCTAAGGACGAACGCCGGAAACAATCAAAATGCCCGAGTCCGAAATGACTGGGGAAGT
>Ga0210059_1015676_pt1 | contig 11031 bp, 4 predicted proteins | sample Ectturendosymbi2_FD_188042 | JGI IMG/M metagenome (GOLD analysis project Ga0210059, IMG submission 188042) | Ecteinascidia turbinata endosymbiont from Florida, USA - Sample 2 (SPAdes) (version 2) | ecosystem: Host-associated > Tunicates > Ascidians > Unclassified | place: Key West, Florida... | reverse complement strand
TACCTTTCCACCTTGCTTTCCCGTCTACCTGCCAATGCCCACATCTCACCGTGCCTACCTGCAAGAACCACATTATTAGCTTGCTAGTAGCCTACCAGATTTACTTGCTTGCTAGTGCCAGATTTACTAGCTTGCTAGTAACCATTATAGCTTTCTTGATTACTAGCTTGCTCTGCCAGTGTGCCTGTTTGTGCACTGCAAGAAATACTTGTCTGTTTTCTTGCTTGCTTCTACATGTAACAAGTTAAGCCGATCCTATCTGCCTAATTATGGCTACTAGCCCCTTTTCCCGCTTTTCTTCATGCCAGCCGGGATGCTAGTTTGTCTTCTGCTTGCGTGCTAGCCACACTGTCGTCTTTCTGCCTGCTGTCTGTCCATCGGTAGACCTGCCTGTTTTCTCACCTGAGATCACACTTGTCTACTTCACTGTCCTTTCTTTCATACGTTTTCAGACCTTTTCCTACCAACTGGCCTTCCTGCTTACACTGCCTATGTTAATTACACTGCCTATGTCTGCCTATCTACCAGAAAGCTGGCCTGTTGTTACTTTGTAAGACTCCATTTGTGCGTGCCTGCTTTACTATCCGCCAATATCATAGCCTAACGTCCTCTATGCTACCTATTCTTCCTGCACTTTCTCTCCCCTCGCCTACGTTCCTGCCAGAAAACCCTGTTTTTTACGTTTCATGTGTACTCACCAATGCCAGTTACTTCCATCGAAGCTCACCACCTAATCGATTGCGAATCTATCTTCCTGCTTTCCAGTCGTACTGCCGGCTTGCCAGGCTGCTTGCATGCATGCTTTCCTTTCCTGCTTTACATGTGTCTGGCCTGCCTCTCCAGGAGCATGCCTGTTTGATTTTATCTGCCCGTTTACAATTGTCACAAACAAAAGACTAGATTACAAAAGAAACTTGCACACAGTGAAAATGCCCAGAAAATGCATCGCAATGCCAATCATATAGACATTTTATGCAACTCATTGTAAACCAGAGACAAAGAAAACGAGAGATGAAGCAATGCTTGTATTTGTACAGGTCACTTAAACTTTTAACAGACAACCACGTGACTTCACAGCAGTTTAACTCAAAGCGTATTATATTTTCTTGTGTAATTTAGGATTTAGTTAGGCAGAATTGTAGCAAATTACTATTGCGCTAAATCAAAAGGTCTCAACTATAGTTGCAATTACTGGTGCAATTAATTACATTCAGCTCACTCAAAAAACATGAGATTGCCATAAAAAAACACTAGAACACTAAATTAAACGAAAAAACACCAGATCTAGTGGAAAAACACTAGGATTGGCACCACTGCTAGGCATTCAGTCAACCCTATTTGACCACCTCTTTACCTACTTCTGTGCCTCCCCAAGAAGCTGCTATCCTGTCTTCCAGCGTCCCGGTTTTAATGTTTCACAACGTGGTTGTTGGTTTACCCTCTTGTCAAATGTCAGTAGCTTCTCTTCCTTGCTAACCTTCTAGGTTCTGCATCAACCTCACTGCCAGCCAAACAACCCAGCCAGCCCACCTGTCACTGTTACTGTGCACCTCCCTTTCGTCCGTGCCTTCGCATTCCTGCTAGCTGAGTTGCTTACGTTTTCCTAGCTGATTATTTGACCAACTTTTTATTTACCTAGCGTGCTGCTTGCCCTAACCTAGTTGGCAGTGTGGCGGCCTGGAGATGGCGCCAAATATTAATAAATGGTCACTGCTAGATGGTGCTCATGAGTAACAAGTCACTGTGGTAGTCACCACAAGCGAATTATCGTAATTCCCTTATCCCTATATCATGATAGTGCAACCCAGTTGCAGTAGAGTGAACTCAGTGAGGGATCTCTATTGCTGCTGGTTGCTTTCCTGTTAGTTAATTCCCTGAATTGCCATCTTTCGCTTGTGCTTGCCTAAGTGGTTCAAGGCGATGTAGTCAACCGCAGTGATTGTTTGACGCTTTTGAACAGCTACACTCCGGTCACGATTTTCATTGACTCGACATGACTCGAGTCACGTTCATCAACCACAGTATAATGACTCGATTAGAGTCAATCTTGAAACTCAAACTTTGTTTCACGCGCTCGTGTGATAAGAATACAACAACAATATTTGTAAAATTTCTTCAGACAAATGTTTCCTTGTGTTGATGAGCTTTACGTGTAAAAATGCAATTAGCTATAGCAATTACAAGCTATAGGTTTATTGTACGGTTTGCAGAAATCAATCTGCAGGGATATCTGTTAACAAATTTGTGGTGATTCAAGCTTGCCCATATTTTCAAAGAACTTTTCACACAAAAAGTCATGCAGCATGAATCTGCAATCGTTTGATGACAAATTCGATTTTACATAGAATTATGCGTCACAAATGCACACACTTTATTCAAATATAAAAATGACTACCACCCACCTTGCTTTGTGCATGTAGGTTTTCCTTCCTGCATCCCACACTTCCTAATTGCAAGGAACTAGATTTCTGGTTTACCAGCCTCCCTGCTTGCACCTTGCTAGGCAATACTTGTGTAGACTCCTGCCTTCTTGCTTCTGTGCCTCCTTACGCATGCTACCTGCTGATCGCTGTCTACCATTTCCCCGCCAGATGGCGAAGCTGCAGCTAGCTTAGATTTTTGCAATTGAGTCTGGAAAGTTAAGAGGCAATGCAGGCCTCAGTGACAGAGGCAAAACAATCTTCAACGATAATTTGGTCCGCCGGACTGCTTGCTTATCTCCTGCTTGCTGGCCAGCCTGCAGGCTTCCTGCGAAGTTCCTGTGTGCAAGCTTGTTTGCTAACTTGAGATCGCACTTGTCTACCTCACTGGCCTCTACTTTCTACATTACACGCCCTCTTATCTGTATGCCTGCTTAACCACCAATATCCTTACCTACTTTCCTTCTTGTTTTCCCAGGCTGCATAGCTCTCTATCCATGTGTTCTAGCCTGCCTTCCTGCTAGAATACCCTGGTTTCATGTCTTTGCACGTTTACCTATCTATACCAAGTAGTTCCCACACTGTTTACCGCTAAGACTGTTAACCTGTCTTCCTGATTGATTGCTTTACTGCTTGCAAAGCAGGCTGCTAACTTGTTTTCTGATTAGGCAACCTGCCAGTATGCTTTGTCTGCATCATTCTGGCTTACCTCTCTGCTAAAATTCCTACTTACTAGTCTGCCAGCATACATCAGTGTACGTAACTACCATTTCTTTTGCACCTATCCGTTATCACCTGTAGACCTGCCTGATCTGCCAAGCCGGCTCACATGTCCACTTGCCAGTGTCGAAAATATCGTAGATTATGCAATCCTAATCCAGTCCAATATTTTCATTTTGCAATCCAGTCCCATCTTAATCCGGTAGCACTGCCCAAATATTTTATACAATAGGGTTTATATACGAAGAAAACTCTGATTAAAAATCTAACTGCAGTGATCCATCCAGTATGAATGTCCATATCTCATTCTGTATAATGTTTTCGAATCCAGTCCGATCCGGGAATGGTTCTGAATTGCAGAATCCAGTTGGATCGCGATCTGGAAACCGAAATCATGATCAAAACTGATACTTGCCTCCATCCTAATTCATCTTGCCTCGCAGCAATCGAAGCTAGCCTGCTTGTTTGCTATGCTGCAATCTGCTGCTATTTTGCTAGAATTGCTGTCAGCCAGCCTCTTTAAGCTGCCTTTATGGCCTATGAACTTGTTTACCTGTACTTCTTAACATGCTGCTTGGCTTACCCTTGCTGGTAGTGATTGTGTGACTCAAGTGAATGACTCGAGTCGAGTCACGATTTTCATTTACGCAAATTGACTCAGGTCACGCTCATCAACGATAATGTTAATATTCAAATTGAGTTAATCTTGAAACTGAAACTTCTTTTCAGAGTCTAATAACTCGTACAATGTGATCAGAATGCAAAACAAACTTTGTAATATTTTTCCAGACAATTTGTTCTTGGTGTTGGATGAGTTTTTCGTGAAAGAAATTTGCATTACTTTCCAGAGATCTTATTCGCAATTTAAAGCTATGGTGTTACTGTAAACTTTATAAACATCAACCCGCTGGCATCCGCTTATAAACATCAACCCGCGTTTCACAAAATTTTGATGATTGATGCATGCCAATGTTTACAAAGAACCTGACACAAGAAGCAATGCTGCAACAATCTACAACAGTTTGATCAAAAAATCGATTTCACATGACACTATGCATCTTAGTGCGCACATTTTGTCAAATATATTACGTGCAGACCTGTATTCCTCCTAGTCTGTCTATATGCGCCAACTTGATAGTTTGGCAGCTTATTTGTCAAGCTGCTTGTTTCCCACAGTGATGAGTACAGTCACATTTTTCACACTCCAACTCCACTCCTGTTTCTTGCTTAAATGCTCCTGTTCCTGCTCCGACTCTGAGAAATTTTAAAACATCGCTCAGTCTCCTGTTAAAACTCTAAAAAACTTTGAAGAAATTCATATCAAAAATATAGTGTATATTTTGCATCATGAGACAAATTATACGCAGTTGCTATTTTGCCTTTGATCAAACATAATGGGTTGAAGTGGAAATGTTGCAAGTACAATAGAGAAATGCACAAGATGTTGGCATTTAGGATTATGGTTTAGCCTAGCCTATTCCTTGTGCAACGTAGACGAAAAGGCACGTAAACCTTGTCTGAAGTTAGCACTTGCCCGTGCATGTCACACTGAACCGTTGCAGTTGTTACCCTGAGCTGAGTAGGTCGTGCATTCCAAACATGTCTTGTGTTTCGAACTTGTCATGTGACCACATCAAACAATTGTGTACAACTGCTGGCAACATGGATTCAGAACAGTTTTTGCCTCATGAGGCAAAATAGACATCGCTAATCAAATATGCTTCTTTAACACTTTGACTCTAAGGTACGAAGTTTTAATTGTTGAAACACTAGTTAGATAGTTAAAACTTTATTAATTAACTAGAAATCTGACGATTATTTCAATTGAGCATTAAATTTCAATTTTACAAAAGACACCTTTTAAATCTCCAAGGTCAGTGTGGTGAGTTTAAGGCAGTCAGTAGCTGATCACCCGTTTTATAAAATTGATTCCTTCTTTAGCAATCTGATCAGACAAAACTCTGAAATATGAATGCCCCAGACTACTTTAAGCCATGAAAGTGCATGGAAATCCAACTAAAAATAGATGAACATTACACATAACTTAAAATCCCTTTCAAATTTAACGTAAGAAATAGAGCTGCAAAACAATAAGTCTATAGATTTATCTTTAAACTGCAGCTATTAGGGTAAAGATCCAACTTTGTTCTGTATAGCTCCGAAATGGGCGCAGAGGTCGCCCTATGCAATTGGTGGCAAAATCAGAAATCTGAACGATGCAGATAGTTATTGTACTGCTATTGTACATTATATCTAAGATGTCTGTGATGTCAAATCCTATCATTAGCAGTCATGAGCACTGCTTCTGTCGTGTGTCTTGCCCACATGATTAGCTCAACATTGTAATGGTTGCTGTATCGATGGAATCCTAATATCCCGAACTGCGTTGTCACCCAGATACACTGTATTTTGCACAGGCATTAATTTCTTAAACCATCATTAGTGGTGACTGGTAAAATGCTCGGTATGAGGTACTCCAACCCAATGTCACACTGTAGTGATGTATGACGATGTTGGTCAGAGAATAAGTCTCGATTAATTCCATTCTGTTTGACAACAAAAATCTGCCAAACATAAATTTGAATAGGTGCCTTAGATTTTAGATTGGATCCTGCACAAACCCTACTGTACCCGTTGACTCCGGTTCCTGCTCTGGCGCGAACCCAAAGTACTGACTCAGGTCCAATATGCAAACTCTAGAAATCCTGCTCCCTGATCATCTGTGGTATAACACCTTGCGATGAAGCCTGCTTGTGACCATGCCGTTGTGCAAATCTGCTTTCTACTGTATACTTACTCTTTGCCATTATCTTTACGTGTTTTCCTGATTCCTTTCTAGTCTGCCTGCGTTTACCTTTCTGCACTGTTACTCCAGCATGTCTGCCTTGCTATTACGGTATAATATTTATCTTGCTACTCACTGGGATGTAGCCTATGCCTGTGAAGCTGCTGGTTCCAGCGTCCAGACTGACTGACAGTTTGACCACTAGCGTGCTTGCCAGCATTCTAGCTTCTCTTCCCGACAACTGGCCTGCCTATTTGCCACCTTGCTTGCTAGCTTGCAAAACTGTCTACCATCATCCCCTTTTTCACTCGAACCAAGTTATCTTACCTGCTTTCCTGCCTAAAGTGTGCAACTTGCTTAGGCCTATAGCCTACTTACTTGCATATCATAATGCCCACCTGCTAGGAAGCTAGCATGGTGCTTTCCCAGATGGCTTCTATGCTTGTTTTGGGTAGCGGCGAGCGCTACACCGGGAAAGCGTTCTAACGCGAGCAGCAGCAATAGAGATCACATGCAATGATCACTCTATGCTGCTTAGGTCTGACTGAAATTATATATTTTTTGGGTTGCTCTTATATTTATTCGTGGTGCCTATCGCACTTCATATTTTTAGGTACTTTCCACAGGTACTGTCCCCTTGGACTTAGGTGATTTCAGGTAGTGGCACTCGCGTGACCACTACAATTGCTTGCCAGTCTGCCTGCCTATGTCTCCAAACATTCTCTCTTTACCTGCTTGCTTGCATGTCTACCTTTTCGAATACCTTCCTTATCTGACAACGTTTCTACGTGAATATTGTTATGCAGTTTTCTCAGCTTTTTACCTACTGTAATTTACTTATGACCACTCGGAAAAGCTTCTAGCTTGTACTTGGCATGCTTCTGCAATTCTGTCGTACAGTTACAGCCTGCATGCAAACAATTCCTATCATTTTTAGCTTAGCCTTCTGTCTATTTAGTTGTTTGCATATTTCTCCCGGCTTAAATGTGTACCTGCCTAGGATACATTTCCTTTATACCTAATCAATTGATCATCAATTCTTCAAATATGGTGGCGCTAGTTAGAAAAATCCCATATATTTGCATAGATGCATTATTGTACATCTCGGGAAAGGTTGTTTTGGTGCTATTCACTAGCTTTTTGCATTTGTGTTTGTCCCTACAATATTGTATGTCTCAGTTATTCGTAGCGGATATCACTAAAATTTGGTGACAATTTTTTAACATCTTCTATGATGCCTCTTTCACAAAACACGTGCATTTTTCTTTGGTTACAACCAGTTTGTATTATATAGAATGACACAAAATCTTAATTTCTAAGGTCGGTGGTGTGTTTTTTCTGTGTTTCGTCAAAATTCTGATATATTCAATTTGTTGCTTACTCTATCTTTTATCAATCTCCCATTTTCTTATACTGAGAAGAATGCTGGAAATAACAGGTGGTGAAGAAATATAATTTGTAAGGAAACGAATATTTCAGTGAGTTTGGTCATCATCTACCTTGAAATAAAATCAACCATTAAAAGGGAACAACAAACAGTTTCGTTCAATTCAGAATACATTCTTTTATCCCATCCACACTGTTAATGTTGTCAAACTACTGACAACATAGAAAAAATGTGAGATTCAAACCAATTTCCAGTGTATTCCAACGGCGTGGTGGAGCTTGCAAAAAAATCAGTCCTATGCTTATGAAGTCACATGATTTTTATATTACAAAAGTAGTTTGCACTTATGCTTGTCACTACAACATCGTTTGCCTCAGTCATTCATGGCAGATATCACCAAGCTTTGGCGACAATTGCTTAACATCTTGTATGTTGCCTCTTTCACAATACACTGACAATAGTTGGACATCATGAACAAACTGTTGAAACAAAATTCACAAACGTTTGACAAAATTTTGTCAATTTTTTTCGTTTGCAATTTCTTTTTGACTTTTGACAAAAGTTTGACAAAATTTTGCAAAATTTTCGTCAAATTTATATCTGTGCAAAATTTGGCAAATTTTTGACGAAATTATTGACAACAAAGTGCCAATTTCACAAAAGTTTCATGAAATTGTTGCCAACGTTTTGTCTCTTGTGTTTTTCGTTTGTTACCACCAGATTGTATTATATAGAATGATACAAAATCTTAATTTCTAAGGTCGGTGATGTGTTTTTTCTGTGTTTCGTCAAAACATTTGATATATTCAATTTGTTGCTTACTCTATGTTTTATCAATCTTCTATTTTCTTATACTGAAAAGAATGCAAAAAACAGGTGATGAAGAAATATAATTTGTAATGAAACGAATATTTCATTGAGTTTGGTCATCATCTACTTTGAAATAAAATCAACCATTGAAAGGAAACAACGAGCAGTTAGTTTCAATACAGAATGCCTATTTTTGTCGAATCCACACTATTAATCATGTCAAACTGCTGACAACATAGAAAAATGTGAGATTCAAAGCAGTTTCCAATGTATTCCAACGGCGTGGTGGAGCTTGCAAAAAAATCAGTCCTATGCTTATGAAGTCACATGATTTTTATATAACAAAAGTAGTTTGCACTTATGCTTGTCACTACAAGATCGTTTGCCTCAGTCATTCATGGCAGATATCACCAAACTTTGGCGACAATTGCTTAACATCTTGTACGTTGCCTCTTTCACAAGACACTGACAATAGCTGGACATCATGAACAAACTGTTGAAACAAAATTCACAAACGTTTGACAAAATTTTGTCAATTTTTTTCGTTTGCAATTTCTTTTTGACTTTTGACAAAAATTTGACAAAATTTTGCAAAATTTTCGTCAAATTAAATCTGTGCAAAATTTGGCAAAATTTTGACGAAATTATTGACAACAAAGTGCCAATTTCACAAAAGTTTCATGATATATTTGCCAACGTTTTGTCTCTTGTGTTTTTCGTTTGTTACCACCAGTTTGTATTATATAGAATGACACAAAATTTTAATTTCTAAGGTTGGTGATGTGTTTTTTCTGTGTTTCGTCAAAACATCTGATATATTCAATTTGTTGCTTACTCTATCTTTTATCAATCTTCCATTTTCTTACACTGAGAAGAATGCTGGAAAAAACAGGTGATGAAGAAATATAATTTGTAATGAAACGAATATTTCATTGAGTTTGGTCATCATCTACTTCTAAATAATATCAACCATTGAAAGAAAACAACGAGCAGTTTGTTTCAATACAGAATACCTGCTTTTATCGAATCACACTATTAATCATGTCAAACTGCTGACAACATAGAAAAAATGTGAGATTCAAACAAATTTCCAGTTTATTCTACCTATATGGTGGAGCTTGCAACAAAACTAGCCATATGCTTTATGAAGTCACATGATTTTTATATTACAAAAGTAGTTTGCACTTGTGCTTGTCTCTACAACATCGTTTGCCTCAGTTATTCGTAGTAGATATCACCAAACTTTGACAACAGTTGTTTCATTGTTTAAGCATCTTGTACGTTGCCTCTTTCACAAAACACTGACAGTAGTTGAACATCATGAACATACTGTCGAAACAAAATTCACAAACGTTTGACAAAATTTTGCCAATTTTTTTCGTTTGCAATCTCTGTTTGACTTTTGACAAAAGTTTGGCAAATTTTTTCAACAACAAAGTTCCAAAAATAACAAATTGACAAAAGTTTGACAAAATTTTGCAATCTTTTTGTCAAATTTATATCTGTGTAAAATTTGGCAAAATTTTGACAAAATTATTGACAACAAAGTCCCAATTTCACAAAACTTTCATGAAATTTTTGACGTTTTGTCTCTTGTGTTTTTCTTTTGTTACCACCAGTTTGTATCATATAGAATGACACAAAATCTTAATTTCTGAGGTCGGTGATGTGATCTTTCTGTGTTTTGTCAATACATCTGATATATTCGATTTGTTGCTTACTGTATTTTTATCAATCTTCCATTTTCTTTTACTGAGAAGAATGCTGGAAATAACAGGTGGTGAAGAAATATAATTTGTAAGGAAACAAATATTTCAGTGAGTTTGGTCATCATCTACTTTGAAATATAATCAACCATTAAAAGGGAACGAGCAGTTTGTTTCAATTCAGAATACCTTCTTTTATCCCATTCAAACCTTTAATGTTGTCAAACTACTGACAACATAGAGAAAATGTGAAATTGAAATCAATTTCCAGTTTATGCTAATTACATGGTGGAGCTTGCAACAAAACTAGTCCTATGCTTATGAAGTCACATGATGTTTATACTGCAAAAGTAGGTTGCACTTGTGCTTTTTCTCTACAACATGGTTTGCCTCAGTTATTCGTAGTAGATATCACCAAACTTTGACAACAATCGTTTAATTGTTTAAGCATCTTGTATATTTTGCTCGTTCTTTAAAAAATATGCTCTTTGTTTCCATCTAGTGGCTGAATATTTGCCAATTTTTTGTCAATTTGTTTGCATTTATTTTTTGCATTTATTTTGACTCCGAATAAGCAATTTGACAAAATTTTGTCAAAAATTTTGCAATTTGACAAAATTTTATCAAATTTTGGTCAAATTTTTGTCCATTTGACAAAATTTTGTCAAATTGACGAAATCGGGAAGCAATTTTCAGAAATCCCTATGCTTAACTATAGAAGCGGCGGAGCCTCAAGCCACATCTTACATCTGTGCGGCAGAAAGTTTTGTCACGCTGCGCGCTATTAAACCGGCTGGCCGGCACAGGGTGGGGTGCCTCCTTGAGCACGCTCAGGACCAGCAACCTTGCCATTGTATACCCCACTGCTGAATACTGCTCCTCGGCATGTTAGAGAAGCAGGAATACGAAGCAGGTTGATGTGGCTATAAGTTCTGCTTTACGAACAAACACTGGATGCCTAAAACCACCACCGACGCAATACTTGACAATCCGTGCATTGCTCCAGCTGCAGTCCGACGAAATGCCGCTACTCTCCGACTCGCCCTGAAGTACGCGCTGACGGAACATTTCAATAATCACTTAGTACATCTGAAAACCACAGTTACAGAGCAGTCGTGAAAATGACACAGCTCCGGCTCCTGAGCTCCCTTTTCATGAACATGGCTCCGGCTCCAGCTCCGGAGCTCTTGGTTTTTATGAGTG
>Ga0210059_1015675_pt1 | contig 11031 bp, 6 predicted proteins | sample Ectturendosymbi2_FD_188042 | JGI IMG/M metagenome (GOLD analysis project Ga0210059, IMG submission 188042) | Ecteinascidia turbinata endosymbiont from Florida, USA - Sample 2 (SPAdes) (version 2) | ecosystem: Host-associated > Tunicates > Ascidians > Unclassified | place: Key West, Florida... | reverse complement strand
ATCAGAAGCCTTCTGTAAATAAAGATTTGTGCACCAGGAAATCTGTGAAACGAACTATCAAAGTGGTGAGAGCCAAACGCCTTGCTTCGGCTTGGCAACTTAGAATGTCAGACAGTTTTAGTCGGGATTTAGAACAGTACTCATACAACGACTAGACTGCCTCGTTGGTAGCGTTTGGGGAAACCAGCATCTCTGCATGCAACGACAGCATTCCTCGCAAGCAACGTCTACGCTGGACAACACCCCAAACCTCAACATTGGGTTCCTACACTAAAAGGAAAACCCTACATTGGTTCATCAGACCGGGACTACTATAATATCAAGTTGAACCGATGTCCCTCCACATAACATGACAACGCGATATCATTTTTCATACGTTTTTTTGCAACGAAAATTTCCACAAATGCTTTTCATACCAAAAAACATCTATCCTGAAAATTTCACGCAGATTCAGCAAGCATTTGGTCAGTTATAAAGTTTTGCATCCAACCGCTTTGTGTGGCGGCCAGAAGATGGCGCAACATGTAAATAAATGGTCACCGCAAGATGGTGCCCATAAGTAAAAATCACTGTGATAGTCAGCACACGCGAATTATCGTAATTCTCTTATCCCTATATAATGATAGTGCAACCAAGTAGTAGTAGAGTGAACTCAGTGAGGGAGCTCTATTGCTGCAGGTTGCTTACCTGTTAGTTAATGCACCGAATTGCCAGCTTTCGCTTGTGCTTGCCTCAGTAGTTCAAGGCGATGCAGTCAACTGCAACGTTTGCTTCACCAGCGTAGCCAGCCCAAAAATTTGAGGATGTCATATAATTGGGAGGGGGCCAAAATGTTCAATTTTAAGGGAATAACACTATTTTGTTTGGATACCACCTCTCAAAGCACAAAATGACCATATGTTCTAAAAATTTGGGGGGCTATGGCTCCTAGCCCCCCTGGCTACGCCTATGCATTGCTACACCTTGGCTACAAGATTTTTTCAAAAATTGTTAGGTGCTGAGAGTTGTTACGTAAAACACGATAACGTTTTTCGTACTCGTTTGTTTACAATAAAATTTCAGAAGTTCTCCATACCGACGCGCATAACCATTGCAAATTTAAGGTAATATGACCAAGAACTTTTACAGTGATGCAGTTTTACATCCAGCGACATTTAGCTGGGCCTATTCTACAGCACTTTTTCCAAAACACTAAAGGTAGCCTCACACAGAGTCCAGTACGGCTTTATTGGCAACGGTAGTCTTCACACATGCAGCAAGAACACCATCACCGACAACCACAGCAATCCGGCTTACTTAAAACAATTTTAAGTAAGCCGTAAGCCGTTCGAAACCGAGAAAGTTCAGCCGGTTACGTCCTACGGCCACTTGTGAAGACTGCCGTTGGTCTTAAGCCGGTTGGTAAGCCGTAACCGGATTATATGTGAAGTCACCTTAGGCCAGTGGTGCTCAAACCGTGGCCCGCGGACCACATGTGACCCGCAAGGCCCCCTGGAGTGGCCCGCGAAGCAATTTTCATTGGAAAGAAAACTTTACACTTTAATCATTTAGGAGAATTTTTTAGATAATTTTTATTGAGATTATTAATTCTTGTGGCCCGCTAAAGGTTTCTGAAAGACAAACGTGGCCCACGAGCCAAAAAGTTTGAGCACCACTGCCTTAGGCCTAGGGAGGATGACAGGTGCCTTCACACGGCCCTCCTGTACGACATTCGCTACAAATGTCAACTAAACCTGTCAATACGAGAGCAACCACTGCTACCCGCGCTGGATGTGTTCGGCATATGGGGTGGGTCATAAAACGCCATTCTCAGGGTGTGGCAGCACAAATGCTGCCGAAGACTAAGGTTGCCAGACGTCCTTGAGCGCCAAGAATTGTCCTTGAATTTGCTGTCAAAACTTGTTATGTCCTTGATTCTTGAAAAACATCTTGTTGTCCTTGAATATTTTCCGGCGTCCTTGAAAATTCGTGAATAGTTTTTGATCTGATCATTTTCGATATTTACCATTCAAGAATCAAGAGTGAACAATGTAAACGAACAGAACAATGTATATATTTGTTCCATCTTAAACAGTTGTGTAGTAAAAGTAAACTATTCAAGAACGGTTGTGTCGTCTGCAAACATTTTGTTTAGTTTTCAATTTTGTACATGGTTAGCTCAGCCTGATTTGCCCATACGTGAAAGCTTGCCGAAAGGGTTAAAGCAGCCATGGACGTCCGCAGAAATTTTTCCAGGGGGGGAAACGTCGAAATTTTTCTGATCTTTTTCAGGTTCCTGACGTTGCAATGCAAACTGACGTTCACAAAACACTTTGCTGCTTCTACAACACAAAGAAAATTTCCCATGAAAGCACGCGCTCCATTCGTAGGTTATATATTTTGAAATCTTTTTGAAATGGAGCTGTAGGCTATACGAATTTGCCAAAAAGGTGTGCTTTCTGTCATATGTTTTGCTGAATTGGCGCATAAAGTCGTTACCATTGTGAACTGAACACAAATGAGTTTCACATGGGCTTGAACAATCAACAACCAAGTTTGCGGCTCTCTCATTTGTCTGCGCTGGTTGAACAGATCTCACTTCTGAAATCCTTTGTCCAAATTGTTTTCTACACTTCGGCTATCAGAAATGCTTTTGCTTTTCATGAACTGCGTAATATTCATTTTTGCAAGCACTTTCTACAAACAAGTCATAATTAAGAACAATCAACGCTCAGATCAACATTAGCAGTGAAAAATCAAGAAAGTTAGACACTCGCAAAATTGCTTCACTGTATCTTAACATGACTATCGGACAACTTAAGAACGTACTGAAATTAGAACACCACGCAGGCATACAAACTGAACAGATGAATCATGAAAATTTTCCACAGTGTGTATAGCTTTGCACTTACTACTCGCTCACAAGTCAGAACAAAGCCTTAACGATTAGATGTATTCCCACAAGCCTTTTGCAGGTATTTCTAACAAGCCACGTTGTTTACTGTGTGAAAAGAAGCTGCATAAGTGTAACTTGATTAAGTTAGTTACTCAGGCACAGTGGAACTGAGCCTTTAATGATTAAGACCTATTCCACAAGCCTTTAACAGAGGTATATATAACAAGTCACGTAGTTTTATACTGTGTGAAAAGAAGCTGCATAAGCACAAGCGTAGCTTGATTAAATTATTCACTCAGGCACATTGGTCACACTCGCAATCTCACACTATAATGGATTTTTTAAACTTGTGGAAGCATTGCTACAGATTCACCCCTGTTTCTTTTCACACAGTATAAAATAACAGGTCTTACTGTTATCAGCAGTCACTGTCTCGCTGCATCACCTGCCAAAGATGACTGAGGTCAGCAGTCACATGCAAAGAAACACATTCATTATCGCAACTTCAAGTGAACCTTTCAAGATTCGTTGCCATGTTCAGAACTGTCGCCAGAAAATCTTCAATGGGGGGGCTTTGGATTTGTGCGGAGGGGCTTGACGTTCTAAAAATGACAAAAACTTCACTAATTTATAGTGCTTCCTGTTTCAATTGGGGGGTCTTGCAATTTCTTTGGGGGACTAAGCCCACCAAAGCCCCCCATGGCTATGGGACTGGCCATGTTATTCCTACGCAACTAAGAGAAATAGTAGAACAATGCGCTCGCAAGTTTCACAGCGCGAGTCTGCAGGCGAAGGAATGGACGTGAGTGAAGTTCTGCAAGCTCAACACTGCATCACACCAGAACAATGAAGCTGGCTTTTGTGCAGTGTGAGTGCCATACCGGTAAATAAAGTGTTATTGCAAGAATTAAATCGATTTATCGGAATTGAGATGCTAACTTCAAATTTTATAACTTTTTTGGTTCTTAGTCCCAATTTCAAGGGTGGGGGCAAAACCCATTTTGGGCCCTCTGCAGACACCCATGAAAGTAGTCCACCGCATCTCTTGAAAGACAAAATGTCCTTGAAAAAATTTCAAGTGATCTGGCAACCCTAGCCGAAAACCCACGACCCAACATACTCCAGCTGAACACCGAGGCACCTGCAGAGGGTCTTACTGCAGACACGATCTCTGTCATTGAGCAGCAAGCCTATAAGAACTAGCTTTCATCATCGTCCTACAGGAGACCCACTGCACGATCAGGGGCGTAGCGTCAGTGAATGCAAAGCATGCAGTGCATGCCTAGCTTTCAGTGAATAAAACCTGATCACTTCAAAATTTTGAATGGAGTTTTAAATCATAAACACAAAGAAAAATAAAAAACACAAACTCCTCTCAAAGCTTCGTTCTCAAAGGTTTTTTACAATAAAGTTACTTCTTGCAAAAGAGCCTTTCAAACGTGTTTAGTTTTGCTATTGAATTCCGTAAAAAAAATTGGGTAAACACGCATGCGGAACGGGAAACACGCATGCGAAATCTGCGATTGAATGCGTGTTTCAGAAAAAAATGTCAAAACTAATTAAGTTTTTGTTAAAAATATGCAAAGGTTTTGAAGCTGAATAATCTTTATTGCTAATATGTTGTAGTGCAAAATTTGTACTATTCACAACTGTTTGTGTAGAAGCGAAATTTTTTATTTTTGGGTACCGGTAAATTTACTTTTCGTAAACACTGCAAAATTGCTACTGGAATCAAGGCATGCAATTTTCAGTTTTGCATTCGCTTGGTGTGGCGCAACCGACCTGGATGGAGCCTGAATCTAGTCACATGACCTACTGTAGCTTTGTGTTAGATTTTCAGACTGCAGGGAAGGAGCAATTTGGAAAGTTTGCGTTTCAACTTGCAATTATATCATGTTAGAACAAAAATGGGAGCTATGATGGGAAAGTAGCTGTTGGGATAGCGTAACAATTAGGCAAGGTTTAGCCCGACCCCAAGCGCTTACAAACGGAACAGGTAGTCTACTAGGTGCAGATACTTAACTAGGTCAACACCGGACTTGAAGCTGGTAGGCTAAAGCCAAACAATGGTTTTCTAAGGAAATTCAACCCAAACCTGTATGACAAGTTCAACTGATTCTGTGGAAGCAGTTCATCAGATTAATTTTATTGCTGGCCGTCTCTGCTTTTTTCTAACAAAGATAGTTCAGCCTGGGGATCAGCACAGTGCGGGTCGATGTGAATAAAACAACTTGAATAGGCTAGTAGGCTACAGATACTGGATGCCATGATACGACTGATTCACACTTGACAGCTTCTGTAGCTCACAACAGATTTGGTCCAACCAGCATTAGTATGTTGATGGACAATGAAAAAGTACGATATTAGACTTTGAAAAAGTACTTTGACCATAGGCTACTGCACGTCCTAAGTGCCTATTTTAGGCACTTTGTCTAAAAAACTTGCTTGCCAAAGTATGCCTTTATTGTAATGTGCAAGTTTTGAGAATTGACTGTTGATATTACCACAGATGTGTGCCATAAGTATGAAAATTATGTATTTTTTTATCTTCTGCTTCCAACGTTTTGTGCAGTTTAGTCCTGATGTAAGTGCTACATTTAATCCAGTAGTCTAATTGCTGAGACAAGTGTCGTGCATTGCAGTAGTTAATTATTCTTTCTACCTTTGGCCTAACATGTTTGGTGTTATGAGATTTCAACCATTGAAGGTGTGCAAATGTAAGTTCATATGTACTGTTATTTGTTTTTAGCCTGTCATATGTACATAAATCTGAATTGCTTGTGATGTTTGTGTGTTTTGTATACTTCTCATGTTTTGATCTCATGGTGAATGTTGTTGTGTGAACAAGTTGTCTTTTTATACAGACGATATTAATTTCCATTTATTTCGTTTGGCTAGCTTGACTAGTGCTGTAGTCATTGCTTCTTGGTAATTTTCTGTTCTAGAAATATGGTTACTAAAATTTGGCTGTTTCAGCCTGGTGGTGTCAGTGCCATAGTGCACCTAAATTTAGTCACAATATACTTAAGACCTGGTGAGTGATTCAGCAAACCTCCAGAACTGGAGTTAAAAATATGGTTATTAATCTTCTGCTTGAACATGTGATTGCCATAGTGAATGACATGATAAGGATCTTTTTCAAGTCCAAGTGAACTTCATGTCACTGCCTTGTTAAAAAATAAATAAATCGGTGCATGTGTTGCGATCAGAAATGTCTGAGAGTAATGTTTCTTAGTTTATCCAATCCTGCAGACCCGTATTTCTTTGCTTGATGGTTGCTACAGCAACTGCTCAGGAGGAAGGTTTTTTCAAGATTCAAAAAAATTAAAACTGAAGTAAAGGGTCGCAATATGCCAAGAGAGGTTGCCCACACTAAGTAATCGATGCATTAAAAGTGCCAAACTTAGGCAAACAAATTTTAATTAATTCCTAGATGATTTTGTTATGAAGAAGGCCAGGACAAAAATCTTTTTAATTGTTTACTGTGCTCTGTTCAGTCTTACTTGATTCGGTGATTGGAGCATTTTGTAGGTTTTTCAACAATGACAGCATAAGGGAAGTTTAAAACACTCCCGTGGCCACGGGGAGCATTCCCTCCAAATTGAAATATGAAACACTGTAACCAGTGGAGATTTTATCAAATTTTCAAAATGTCATGTCCCCATGAGCAAATGTAAAGCCCCACATAGTGAAGACTTTCTGCCGACGGCATAGGCGTAGCCAGGGGGGGCGAAAGGGACCATGCTCCCCCCCAAATTTTTAGAAAATATAGTCATTTTGTGCTTTAAGAGACGTTTTTCTAGACAAAATAGTGTTATTCGCCTAAAATCAAGCATTTTGGCCCCCCCAAATTTTTGGTCTGGCTACTCGACTGGCCGACGTTTCTGGTTTAAATCTCATATGCTTTCGCGCGACCGTTTCATTGTGACTAGCGTTCAGTTCTTAGCAGTTTGAAAAAGGAAAAAACGTACGAATCGTGAACCTACCAGTTGCAACCATTTGGGTGCATTTTACTTGAAGCGACTGGCAACGTGGTCCACACGTTGCGTTTAACATCTTTATGCCGCCACACATATGTGCAAGGTGTTTGTTTTTTGAGCACAGGTAAGAAAAACCAGATGTGAAGCTTATAAAACCGTAGGCCATGTGTTGTGTCAGCTATTTAAAAATTGGTAATCCTGTTCCTGCCAGCCAAACCACGATTCCAACAATTCCGTGCCATTGAACGCTTTTGCGTCGAAGGCACCAACAAGCGCAGTGTTCATGGGGCACTCTAGTGATGATTTAGAATTTTTTATTGACCGTAGGCTACTTTTAGAGTGTCCACATCGTCATTTTCGGCTAAGCTTAAACTGAATAGCGCTTTTCCGTTTATCCTCGTAACAATGCGAGAGGGGGCATCACAGTGGATTAGCCAGGGCCTCGCATCAGCTAAATACGGCCTTGTGTGTGATAGCTGAAATTCTGAAAGATAAAGCATCGTAATCCTGTTCCTGCCAGCCAAAACAGATTCCATTTGAATAACAGATGATGATGCCTACTTTGTAGGCGAAATATATACTCTGTAAGATCTTAGTGTCTGATTCTGTGCTGAGAAAAGATTTCTTTCAATAGACAGATAAAGCATCGTGTTTAAATCACAATTACTTGGAAGATTTTGCAAACAGATCGTACCACTGTTAACTGAGCACGATGAGTCTTCGAGACGCAAACCAAAAATTGCATGCGTAGTCAAATTGCCGCTGGCACAACTGCAGACTAGCTAGTGATTCCCATCTTTTTACTAGCTGGGTCAGTCTTGAGCAGGAACCACGGTCTTGCCATGCTTGTCCACGACCGGATGGAATGGCCACTGGTCGACCAGTCTCCAAAACAATCAGAGACTGAGTGGTTGTGCGTCGACGTTGCATGATACAAGATCATTACCCTAACGTCTACAAACCTCCACGCTCGTGACTCACACAACGGCCATCGCGACGTTCCCACACCCCAGTCTGTGTGTTGGTGCCTTCAACTATACCAAAATGTCAACTGGGGTTACAGCAAAACATCTCCTGACGGTGAGAGCCTGGACTCCTGGGCAACATACAACAAACTTGGACTGTAGTATAACCCCAAGGAAACAGCCAGTTTCTTCTCTCACCGATGGAACGTCGACACCAACTCAGACCTGGCCTTCGCGAGTTTCGGCCAGGACAGTCGACTGCCGGACAGACGTGTTCTTGGAAAGTACCTGCGGTCACAACATCGGCCTTCCCTCATAACGCCACCAAATTTCAAGGTTCCTGCCCACAGCAATCCGGTGAAGCGTTGGAACTTTCACAAGGCTGACTGGAAGCGCTTTTGCCTTCTCACAGGTGGATTCGTTGAGAGATTGCCACCTCCGGACATATCAAACATTGAGAGGGTATACCAGGATATTTTGCGAGAGCCTACTATCTGCGTCCAAACAATGTAGGGTATCCCATGTGGCAGTCAGAAGAACTGCAGTATGTGCCATGCTGGGACAAAGAGTGCAAGACCCTCTATCGCTCCTTCACCCGAGCCCCAGTGGGAACTGACTCTGATAGAGCCGCCTCGTCCCCACTATCTCGGCTCGGGCAGAAGAAGTAGGAGCGATAGGTGTAACATTAATACTGTGCTGTTGTGGATATCGGCCATCACGTGACCTCGTTTTTGACGCTGTCTTCTTGTTTTGACATGTGCTGTGCAGGGTAGGTGCTCCTGTGTAATAATAATGAAATGAATGATCTAATCTGATGCAATCATAGCTGGGCAAGGAGATCAAGATCTACACGACAAAAGTAAGAACTTTACAATGGGAGGAAGCTATAAATTCCATCGACTTCTCGCACTCCAGCCACAAGGCGTGGAGAGCCATCAACAAACTTACTGGCAGGTCTGAACACTCCTTTGAACAGTGCCCCGTCTCGGCAAACTCCATCGCCTCACAACTCATGAAGAATGGGGCACACAGGACCGGGGATTGCGAGTCCACCAGGCTGGTCAACAACGAGCTTTCCGACCTATGGAAGATTCCAACACCTGAGGGTCACGGTATCTATGAACCCTTTAGACCGGAGGAGCTTGCTGCTGCCCTCAGACGCCGGAAGCCAGGAAAGTCTCCAGGATTGGATTCTATCTTCCCGGAGTTCATACACCATGGCAGGTCGGCTCCCAAATCTTGGTTTTGCGACTTCCTCCTGCATGTGCAAACTCAAAATTCCAAAGATCTGGAGAAGAACACTAATAGTTGCGGTCCCTAAGCCAGAAAAGCCACTGGGGGACCCAAAGAGCTACGGTTCCATATCTCTGCTGTGTGTCCCATTTAAAATCCTTGAGAGACTCATCTACGCTCGTGTCGATCCAATCATCAACCCATTGCTCCCTTGGGAGCAGGTGGGTTTTCGATAGACCAGGTCACCCTGTTGACACAGGACATCGAGGATAGCTTTTTTGGCTAAAAAGAAGGCCAGAGCTGTGTTTGTTGACCTCACAGCAGCCTACGACACTGTATGACACCGCGGCCTCACCTGCAAGCCTATGCGACTGCTGCCTGATAGACACATGGTCCGCATGATCATGAGGATGGTTGGCAATCACAGCTTCAGGTTTACGACGGGAAATGGTAAAAGAAGCAGGTTACGACGCCTCAAGAACGTCATTCCACACGGATCTGTCCTGGCGCCCGTTCTCTTCAACATCTGCATCTCTGACCTGCCAACAGCCGTTCCCAGAAACTATGCTGACGATCTAGCAATCATTCATGCTGATGGAGATTGGTAGGCAGTGGAAGGGTTCTGAACAAGGACATGGAAACCGTATGTGAATACCTCCAGACTTGGAAACTAAAGCTCAGCTCTACAAAAACGGTGTCGGCAGCCTTCCACGTTGACAACAAGGAAGCTAATCGTGAGCTTTAAAGTCAAATAAATAACGAAACCCTGACCTTCTGCTCCGAGCCCAAAAACCTCGGAGCAACGTTGGAGAGGCCGCTTGCATATCGCAGACACCTTGAATCACTTCGCAAGAAGCTGACATCACGCGTCGCGCTCCTGAAGCGGCTTGCCGGCTCCGATTGGGGTGCTTCATAGTGATGGAGTCTCGAGACTCGTCTCGGGACCCATTTTTGCGAGTCCCGGTCTCGATCTCGAAGGTTTCAGGTCTCGAGACTTTGAATGCTGCAAAGAAATGGTTTCATAAATCTTTATAATTCAACCGTTTTTTATTTATTGTATTTGCAGGTAAGAAACAACCAAAAGCACGTGGGAAAAATGCCAGAAATTCGAAAAAAATTCAAGTCAGAAATGATGACGACATGACGACATTTTTTCAAAAAGTTTTGGCAAAATGCACAAATTTTGAAGTCTCGAGACTCGGTCTCGAACTTCAAGTCTCGGTCTCGGAGTTTTTGATGAAGTCTCGGTATCGTCTCGAAATTTTAACTAGGTCTCGGTGTCGAAGGTTACGGTCTCGACTACATCACTGGTGCTTCAGCAACAGCTGTGCGAACAGCCACCCTTGTCTTGGTGCATTCAAGCGCAGGGTACTGCTCACCTGTTTGGTGCCGCAGTGCTGATACCCGCCTCATCGAACACGCCATCAACGACGCCTGGCGAATTGTGACTGGAGGCCTGCGCCCTACATCAGCGGACCACCTTCCTAACCTCGCAGGCATCTAACCTGCTGAGCTTCATCTAAATGGAGCCACACTGTCTCTAGCACTCCGAGTCATGGGGCCTGGACATCTGCTCCACCCAGCACTCACCTGTCCATCGAGTGCAAACGCATGGCGCCTCAAATCGAGACAACCATTTGTACCCGCCCCACAACATCTCATCAGTTCATCTGACAACAACAACCTATGTGCGGCGCAGTGGGCGGATCACCAATGGAATGCGGAGTGGTTTTACAACCCCACAAGACTCCGCATTTTCATCCCCGACACTGGCACTCACCCCGCGGAATGACCCTCCCAAGAAGAGGCTGGACCTGGCTCAACCGCCTCCGCACCAGTGTTGGACGTTTCCGCTCCTGCTTGTACAAATGGGGTGTAGGGTTTTCCTTTTGGTGTAGGAACCCAATGTTGAGGTTTGGGGTGTTGCCCAGCGTAGACGTTGCTTGCGAGGAATGCTGTCGTTGCATGCAGAGATGCT
>Ga0210059_1015674_pt1 | contig 11031 bp, 7 predicted proteins | sample Ectturendosymbi2_FD_188042 | JGI IMG/M metagenome (GOLD analysis project Ga0210059, IMG submission 188042) | Ecteinascidia turbinata endosymbiont from Florida, USA - Sample 2 (SPAdes) (version 2) | ecosystem: Host-associated > Tunicates > Ascidians > Unclassified | place: Key West, Florida... | reverse complement strand
TGTGTTCAAGCAGCTCTCTTTTCATTAAGGCACGTTTCGAAAGGGGCGTTTCTGCAGATCGCCTTCCTACGAATCTCCGTACTGTCATTCTGGTAACAATTTGATTCTAAACTGTGAAGTGATCAAACCAGAAAGTTCTGATTGGTGGTAATATTTTGCGGGGCCACTTGGCCTTGCACCGTTGACAATAAAACACGATGCAAAAATAGAAAGCTTCTTCAGAATGAAGTCAACAGCAAAACAGGAAAACAAATTTAACTTTAAAAGGAACATTTACATCCCCAAAATGTGTGTGGACCTTGGCCCCGGGGGTCTACAACAATAGCAACAAAAACTTGCCCTACTCATCAGGTCCAATGTAATATTCCTACATTTGAGGCATTATTAAGAAAAATTATGTACTTGTTTCTCGAAAGATGCAGAAGGTCTAATAACGCATGGTTGCCTGCTTTGACGCAGTCAGATTGTTTATATTCGTCCTTATTCTTTTAACACTACAACCGCATTTTACTTTGTGACTGAGTGCTCGAACATTGCAGTGTTTGTTCGTTTGAGGGTGTGCATGTCACAATGCATTCGTACTTTACCTGGCCTTGACCAGTTTAGGGATTAGCGTCCCACTCTGCAGTAGTGTTGTACCAAGTGATCAAATCCTGTTAAGAATGCGTCTGTAAACTTGAGGCTCGGCCTCCAACGCCGTTACAAAACGTTCTGTGAAGTAAGTTTCTGTAACCCGGTATCACGCGAAATTTCTGACCTATTATTTTGTGTCAGTTATTTTGCTTCTCAGAGTGAAGGAATAACGTTTGGCGATTACGTTTTGATGTGTGTTGTGTAAATCAAAACTTTTTGGTTAGATGTCAGATACCCACAACAAGCTACACTACGGGAATAAGTAAAACCAGTGAAAAATATTGAACCTAATCTTAGACTTAAATTAATTTTCTTTTTCTAACTGTAACATAAACCCTAACCCGACACACTTGCTTAAACACCACACCCTAAGCCCTAGTCATCAGTTTTTTCAGAGTATGTTATATGTAGAATGTTTCTCTGTGCATGCGTGTATGGCGTAAAGAGAGAAATTTCGCTTGACACTGGTGATTCAGCCTCCAACGCTGTTGTAAAACGTTCTGTTTTTATTAACCAGCGTTGTGCAGAATGTGTGTGTTTGTATACTATCGACTTCGTGTCTACGGGCAAAAATGCATTATTATTATATGTGACCGTTTGCGAAAAAGTTATGCCACGATTGGATAAGTACGATGACGTCATCGAATGAAATTTCATGAAAATTGCCTTCCCCGAAATGAAGAGCTGGTTGCGCCCCTGTCTGGCAACATATAGAGCATTTGGTACAAAAGATGCACTCATATGTATCAGAAATAAGAATTTGATGCTGAAGTGAACAAATTGGCATTTACTACGTACAGCTCATATTTGCCGCCTACGTATAGCTCATTATACAGGGTGTCCCAGAAGTCGCTCAACATGCAGATTTTATGAAAATACATTTAAATAAAAATTTTATTGATCACAATCATAATAGATGCTCAAATTGTTCACCCTCTGCATTAAAAACATTAAAAAAAAACAAATTGATATATGGTGAAAAAAACAAACAAAAAAACAAAATTATTATATGGCGCACAACTTTTGGGGCACCCTGTATAAGAATTGTAGACAGTGGTCATCTGGATTTCCAGAAGTGGTTGGTGGAACAGCAGTGTTGGATGAATGGGAATAATGGATAATGGTTGTATCTCAAAGCAAATGTTACTCAAAATAAATGCTTGCCTAATGCTTTTCAACATTCATTCATAGACAAGCGTTTTAATCGTTCTATATTGGTACATTGCTGTTCTGCAGCCATTGAAAATTACCCCCACCACATTTGCAAACTTTGCTGCCAATCCCACCTACTGAATCCAGTCCTGGCATATTTTCATTTCTACTTCCTCCAACAGTACAAACCAAGAAAAATTCGAAATATCGTCCCATGCACATTTTGCTGTCTTGGAAAATCGTTTAGTTGTATCAACAAACTCGTTTCTTCCGATGCTGTTATGCTATTTTTACTTGGCCTTAATTTGGTTCATGCACTATATCAAAAAGTTTGCTATTCGGATGGAGTGCGAATTGTACACACTCACTGTCTCTTAAACGTGAGGAATAAAATGCGTTGTTTTTTCTGAATTGGCAAGTTTGATTGCACAAAAATTTGTTTTTCAGAAAATGGACAAAATGGAGAAGAACCTACACGAATTCTTTTCTGCGAAAGAAGAAACCAGTGTTTTTCTTTATCCTTGCATTTTTCTTTAAGAAATTTTGTCGGTTTCATATTATCTGTTTCTTGTTTTTTTTCTCTGAGAATAAAGCATAACAATAACTTCCTCATGGTAAAAGAAGTACGTTGAAGGAATTTGAAAGATTGTTGGGATAGGCGTAGCCAAAGGGGGCTATGGCTTCTCCAAATTTTTGCACAACTGGTAAGTTTGTGAATTGAGAAGCAGCATCCCAAACAAAAAACACTGTTGCTCGCATAAAGTCAAATATTTCTGACTGGCTTACTGCCATTGTCGTCAGTTAATTAACATTTGCGCTAGAGCTGAGGTGACCATCCACTGAACTGCAGTTGAAGAAAAGTCTCAGGTTGGTGATTAAGCAACGTTTCCGCAATAGTGAAACAACGTAGTGTTTAAGTACATGGCAGATACAGAATGAGAGTTGTAGCAATATTGGTGTAGTTGCGTTGGAAACCTGTTGAAACAATGTGGGGTAGCGTTGCATGGTAACGTGGATTCCATGTTGAAACAAGTCTACAAAACATAAATTGGAACAACGTTGCCTTACAACGTTACCTATAGTGGTGTACAGTTGTACACACCTTGATTCAACATTATAACCACATGGGATTGTTAGCTTGGAAACTCTTCCAAGCTGAAGCCGGACAGTCACATTCAGCCAGAATACGAAAAATATCGCATGAGAAACACACTCCGCTCTGCGGCCAAAGTTTCAGCCATATAATGCTGTATTTTATGAGCACAACGCATAACCGCCGCCTCAATCCTGACGATAACACATTTTCCCAACAAAACCTGCGTACATTAACGCCCTAAGATCAACAGCCTTTTAGTCACCTATCAAGGTGACTCCACCGGATGAGCGAAAGTATTATGCAAGTAAGCAACTTCCCTTTCCTATCAATAAAACACAGAATAATAGCTTAACTACTGCAGAGCTTTCTGATCAACCTCGGCAATTAGTTGCTTTCTGCTTTAAACGCCCAGTTGCAACTGTAGGGGCTGGACCTTGACCAACAAACGATGCTGATTTGCTACAGCAGACGCGTATCGAGTAGATTACCGAAATAGCGGCCATTGTTATGCAGTAATATTGAGAGATAGGTAGCGAGCATAAGATGGCTGGAACCACGGCGCTAGTAATATCGGCTGTGTCGCCCTCATGTTATCAGCCAAAGAAGATTCTCATGGGACTTACAGCTGATGAAAGAAAGCTTAAATTTGAATAAGTCTAAATAATTTCGTCACATCTTTTCAATTATCTCTGCTTACAATTTAGAGACATCTACTGTGTTTTCTGGCTTCACAAACATAATTCAGAACGATTTCATTGAAGCAATAGGTGATGTGATTAGATATGATATAAAGAAGACAAATGCAGCCCCATTTGTTGCTGCATAAGTAGACGAGTCAATGGATGTCACAAACAAAGCTTAGATCTCTGTCATTATATGGGTAAAAGCGAGGTGGTTTCTGAAGTGAAGGAAGTGTTCTTGGGATTTGATGATGTGAGTGATGACAGACGAGCCGCTGCACTATTTTTTAGTTGTCCTTCCTGTTTCCATTTATTCATGTTTGTTTATTTTACATGGCGTACAGCAAGTATCATTTAATCAATTTGTGAAGTAAATTGGTTCGTGTTGTTGCGCACTAGTGCGCGGCGTTAACATGCGGTACTGTGTGCAGGCATGTTGACATAGTTGGCTCATTCATGCTTCAAAGTGTGGATGTGCGTTTGGGGGCGAATGAAGCACCTGGTGATGCTGTCCGTTTGAGGCAAACAGATCGGACAGTCCTCTAGATTGCACTTGAAAAAAAATTTTTGGTTGGGGGTTGCAGATTTTTTGTGAATGACGTCATAAGTGAAGTATTTTTGGGCCATTTTGGCTCATGTTGCCTGGCCTAGGGCCCAACCGCTAGGTCAAAGTATTTCTCTGAAGCTTTCACTGGAAACTAGGCTCGAGTCCGAGTCTTTTGAGCCTTTGATCGACTTTCTAGCGTTTCTGGTTTAAAAGTTATGATCTCAAATAAAAAAAATTAAATGATCATCTAATTAACTAATTAGTCAAAAATTTTTACTAACCCAGATCATAACTTTTGAACCCAAAACCCCAGCAGGTCATCCAAAGTATCAAAAAACTCGGATTGTAGCCTAGAATCCAATAAAAACTCCAGGGAAATACTACCACCTTACGGTTGGCGCCCAGGGCCAGGTGAATTTGGCCAAGGTGGCCTAAGTGCCATTCACTTATGACGTCACTGACAAAAAACCCTCACCCACCAACCAAAAAAATTTTTTTCGAGTGCAAACTACAAGCTTTGCCGCGTCTTTTGACGCTTCGACCAGGTCCGTAACCAGTTCAGGAGCAGAGATATTCCCACGCAAAGCCACGTACAAATCAGCTGTTTTTTACGAACCGCTTGAATTAAACCGGACGTCAAAGTGATATATCAAAAACACCTATAGCACACCATCAAGATGTTGCATAACACGTTTCCTCCAAGAAGCCACTCAGCACCAAAGCCGCTGACCGCCACGCTCATTGCAAGAAGTTATCACCATGCACGAAAAGTTTCTTAGTGTACCTGGCAGGTACCTGCCAGTCGCGCCTGACGGAGTGCTCACATATGGGAAAAGGAAATTTCCCTGAAAATACAGCAAGGGCAAAGCAATGCTAAGTGGTTTCAGTCACTTTTATTGCCTTCGAGTGTTTTTTTCAACTCAAAAAATTTTTGAAGTTTTTTTCAACATCAGCGGGCTGCTCGTAGCAGCTCGGTGAAGTCCAACCGCTAAAAATATTGTTAGCGGCCCGCTCGTTCAACCTCAACGGCCCGTCCAAAATCCGTACCATTAGCAGCCCGTGCCATCTCTAGTGGAGGAGGAGAATCAGTACTTTTTATTTTAAAACAAGCACAGTCGATGTAGGCGAGTGCATACAGCCCCAACAGCACTGGTCAAAACATAACAGTAAAGTGGTAACTCCACAGGAAAGGTTGCTTTCCATCATTCAATTTTTTGCCAAGGTGTTTCGTCGTTTATATCATTTGCGAATGAAGTAGCACATTTTTAAAGTTGTTTACTATTTACCACTTACCTGTTTCACTACATTCTTTTTATTTTAACACTGGGCATCTGCACTGACACTCAAATTTCTTCGCCATATATTTCGTGTATTTTGGCTAACAAAGCTTTGACATTTTTTGCAACGTTACCTGCACTTTTCCTAATTACTTTTCTCCTCACACGACAAGTAATTGATTAATAATTCTCCAAAGATTTTGAATTAAGAGGCGATACATTTAGATATTTAAAAAAAGGAAAGCACTACTTTGAATAACAAAAAGCAAAATTGTAACTAATTTTTTATCCATCCAAACTTGCTCACTCTGCCAAAACAAGTTTTAAAAATGTTGCTCGTTGTTCTGCTGTGGACTCAAAGATAAAAATATTTAGGCCTATTAGAGTAATAGACTTTTTTGGCACAATAGAGGTTTACACTTTGAACCAGCAAGGTAATATCCCACCGCATGCTTTACTGCAGTGGCGTGGTGATGTTAATGTCGCCAGGGGCCGACCATATAAAAGCTTTCTCTTTCCACTCCTCGCATTTGCTTACAACAATATAAAATGAGAAAAAAATCATGTATCATGCTTATTATAACAATAAGGAATAATAAAGCATCTTGAACATCACAATCAAATACTCACAAACTGAAAGGGGTCTTGTTTTTAATTCTCGATTATGGATCTTTCTTTCTCTGCTTGTTAGCCACCCTTTTCGTCATTACTTTTCCTATTTTTTCTGCCTTCTTTACATATGAATGTATGTATGGCTGAACAAATAGCATAGCTGGCAAATGCTGTGGTTCAGAGGGAAAGTTTTATTTTTTGTCATTACTTGCGAATCAGTTGGCACCGTGGATTCGATGTGTTTTCCATGACAACAACAAAGTGCACAGGGCTAATGAAGCTCTGAAGCAACTTGGGTTTGCTTTTTTGTCTTACTTAGAGCAAGGTGCTCGTAGTTTGTCAGTTTTTTACAACTGCGGCAGATCTTTTGCAGGTAACCATTGCCTTCGTATTGAAGATTTTTTCTTTCTCTGATAAAAAAAGTATCAGATGATTTCGACAGGCATTGTTGGGATGCATGCTGCAGCAGAATGAGTGTTGGGGATTACGGGTGTAGTTGACTAACAATGAAATGGTGTAGCGCCTTCCCGCTGACTGGCCTTACACTGAGCACACTTTTTGTTTTGCTTTTGTTTCATTTTGACCTCATGTTTTGTAATTCACCTGTAATATTGAAACTTGACAGTCATTGAATGTAGACTGGGCTTGATAAAGTGTCTGCTTTAGCAGTCTTTCCCCCAACCTGTGCTGTTTGTTAAAGCTTTGTCGATTGAAATGTGTTTTACTGCTGAGTACTTACAGCGCAAACATGATTTGACTTGACCTGGTAGTGGTAGCAATGTTTAAGATTAGTTCAAACTATGTTGGAATAACACGCTCATTTGCTACAAGAAAGACACTAGGAATACCGAAATTTTTAAAGTGTATTAACAAAGCACAGACGGAGCCGAGCCGGAGCTATGTTAGAAAAAACACAACTCCGGAGCCAGAGCCATGCTTACGAAAACAAAGACTGCCGGAGCCATTGTACAATGTACAGTACTGTACGATGTTCCATAAATGTATACTATAAAACACTTTCTAAGTACTTTATACAATTATTGTCATTTGCAACACTGATCCATTTTAAACAAACCGTGAATATACACTGAATCGTGTAAGTGAATATACACTGAATCAGGCCCGCAACCAGCTTGGTATATCAGGTGGGGCGAAGAAAAAAATCCACTCAACTCTGGCAAGGTATTCAACAATTGAAAGAAACATTGCTAATTCAGAATGAAAAAGTGGACAAGCTAACTAATATCACAAAAAATCTTGAGAACAAACTAAACTGAATACAAAAAAAGATGGTTGAATATGAAAATAAGTTGAATCAGCTTGAAAAAAAAGAACAACTACGCGATGAGATGGTTCAGAAAACAAATCTGCTTGTCTTCCAACTTGACAGACAAGAAAAATACATAAGAAGAGAAAATATTCTTATTTATGAAGTAGAAGAAAATAAAGAAGACAACGATGGTGGGGAAAAGGTCTTGTTCAAAATAGCAGATGAGCTCGAAATCGATCTCAAAGATAATGAAATACAGAGAGTACATCGACTAGGACAAAAAAGAAGAAACAATGAGAATTCACGCCCAATCATTGCAAGATTTGTTTCATACAAAAAAAGAAACGAGTTTCTTACCAACAAGCGGGAACTCAAACATATCGAAGGAAGACAGCACGTCTTCGTTTGTGAAGATCTCACACCTCTACGGTACAAGCTACTGAAGTACATGCAAGAATCCTGTTCTGATACGTTTACCTCTTGCTACCCTCGAAATGGCAATATGAAAGCTAAGCTCAAGACATCTGAAAATGGGTCACCGTCGCTTCACCTGATGATCTCTTCAAACACGGAATTAATGTTGATTATAAACAGATGGGCTGTGGCGAAATACAAAACTAACTCTACCGCAAGGATATTGCCTTCCGCGAATTCTGAAACAAAACCTCCAATGCAAGCGACTATTTATACTTGAATAACAAACTCCCAGAAGCAAAATGCATACGTAAGCGTGTTAATTTTATATGTTGGAATGCTTTTTCTGTTCTGAATATACGGCTGCTGGCGCAGCAGTGCAAAGTGAGCTTCCCACCTAAACCGAGATGAATGAACTGTAAACATTGCAATGCTCAATTGCTTCCTGATTGTGAATGCTTAACAAGTAACAACCGCTCTGACAGCGATCTGCAATTTGCTTTACCAAAAGCACGTTCGAACTCAGGTGCTAAAATGATAAAACATAGTGCAATAGAAATCTGGTCAAGAATTCCTTTAGAAATAAAAAATAAAACGTGTTTGGCACTTTTTTGGAGGAGTATAAGAAATGAGATTTATGTATAACTCGGATAATAGAAATATACTCTGTGTTCTTATTGATTGGTGTACATAAACCAAGTGATTTGATTTAATTACGTAACGTTGTTACAGTGGAAACTGAAGTATCTCAGTTAAATATTACATCGTTTGGTTGTTCACAAAAATTGGTCGCATCAAACCAGTGTATGAAGTAGTGGGATGCTGTAGCCTGTAGACACAGAGTGGCGAATTTCCGTTCTCAGCATGCACTGACAGCAAGTTATTTCCTAAAGCATGATTGCGCGACTGGTTCTCGACCTGCTTAAATCTCGTGACACCATTGCAGTGCTGCAGCGATCTACAGCTTTTGACGCATTTCCTCTCTAGCATGCACGAATATTTTTGAAGTGTGAAAACAGTAAATGTTTAATTTGATAACTCTAAACCATTTTCTTCTGTGGGCTTGGCTTTGCCTGCAATGCATTTTACTTCAATTTACTGTATAACCGCATTACCCATATTACATTTTTTACCCAGAGAAAAAGACTTTTACTAACTGGTACAAACTGTTCCCTTTACAAAATAAGCAGTTTCGCCCTTGGGAGGTCTGCAGCCTAGATGACCTTTGGTCCATCGCAGCCTCCCACTCCCTCATGAATGCATTTTATAAATCGATGTACTTGGAAGTCATCGCAGTCCTACATTATAATAAGCATGATGACGTCATTCATGCGTATGTCTCAAAAGCTTGTGTTTCATCAAAGTAAATGTATTTGCGCCATCAAGCGTATACTCTCTACTACCACCATGTATGTATCCTCGTCTTCCTTCATGTATTTGCGTTTTCCATGTTACTGCGATGCATGCTTAAATTCAAGCGACTTGCGTGTGGGATTGAAGACGTTACTCAATACTGTAAAACAGTTTTCCCTGAATTTTTTCACTGTATTGAATATACATTTAACATTCATGATTTTTGAGCAACTCTGCGCTTGCCCTGAAAAACAGAGTTTGCCTTGAAATTTTTCACTGTGTTGAATATACTTTTTACATTTAGGATTTTTGAGCAGCTTGCGCTTGCACTGAAAAACAGAGAGTGCTCTGAATTCACTGGATTGCGTAGCCTATATGTTTTTTTTGCAATGACGTGCGGTGAGGTTCGTGACTGGAGAGGCACTGTCTCTTTCAAAGCTAAATTTGCGAGTATATGAATTGAATGGAGTGGCATAAATTCATCACTCAACTGCCTGCTTGCAGAATGACTACTGCTTATGCTTTGTATCCCATATAATAATTTATTACAAACACATAGGTACAGAGGTGATTCTAGATTTGAAATAAACTAAAATAGCCTATATGAGGATCAGACTGAAGTGACTTGTCACTTGCTTGTTTAACGGCTTTACTGAAAACTTGAAACAGTCTTATAACTTATGCATTCGTTTACAATGCATACAGGGATCCAACCGAGAATGCAAACCATTAGTATGATCGACAACTGCAGAGAACTTCAATAAAATACGCAAAGTAAAAGAACGACTGCAATGCTGCAGATCACTTATGCACAACAACACGCACCATTTCACTTCATTCTCCACCTAAAATTAAATCGAACCGGAGGTTCAACGCACTTGCAAAGGAGGAATAAAACACGATCGATACGAAACACAAAACGCGACCATGCGGCCACAACAAGCAATCAGAAGCAACACCGAGCACATTTGCAAGACTGTGTTCATCCGTAGCCGTATCTTAAGGGTCCTCCCCCTTTGTTACTAGAATATGTTTTTCAGGGCAAGCGCAAGCTGCTCAAAAATCCTAAATGTAAAAAGTATACTCAATACAGTGAAAAATTTCAAAGGCAAGCTCTGATTTTCAGGGCAAGCGCAGAGTTGCTCAAAAATCATGAATGTAAAATGTATATTTAATACAGTGAAAAATTTCATGGAAAACTGTTTTACAGGGCAAGCGCAAGTTGCTAAAAAATCCTGAACAGTGATAATATTTTCAATACAGTGTATGCAGTGCAGGCCCGCAGCCCCTGAAATTTTTTCGCCCCACCCTGGAAAAATGTGTTGGGCATAGTTTTAAAATATTGGATATATATAAAAAATTGTGGGTTCCTCTCGGAAAACTTTTCGCCCCACCTGATATACCAAGCTAGTTGCGGGCCTGATTCAGTGTATATTCACTTTGGGGTGATCCGTGTAATTCGGGCTAGTTTAGTGCGTAATCTGGACCAAAGTCGTGACTGATTATAATTAGTTTGATCTGGACCAAGCTCTCGATTTTTGTGCCAGGTTTTTCGTGCTTTTTTTAAGAACTCTTCTGTTGTCTGTTTCAGCGTTGATCCATCAAATTTTAGCTGACTTGCTGAGGTAGGGAAATTTTACAGTTATAGTTCTGTGAACGCAGTGTGTAATTTGGACCAACCCTGGTGGCGGTTTGTGTAATATGGATCAGTGTTGCAAATGACAATAATTGTACAAATGACAAATAAATTTAGAAAGTGTTTTGTAGTATACATTTATGGAACATCGTACAGTACTGTACATTGTACAATGGCTCCGGCAGTCTTTGTTTTCGTAAGCATGGCTCTGGCTCCGGAGTTGTGTTTTTTCTAACATGGCTCCTGCTCGGCTCCGTCTGTGCTTTGTTAATACACTTTAAAAATTTCGGTATTCCTAGTGTCTTTCTTGTAACAAATGAGCGTGATATTCCAACATAGTTTGAACTAATCTTAAACAATG
>Ga0210059_1015673_pt1 | contig 11032 bp, 6 predicted proteins | sample Ectturendosymbi2_FD_188042 | JGI IMG/M metagenome (GOLD analysis project Ga0210059, IMG submission 188042) | Ecteinascidia turbinata endosymbiont from Florida, USA - Sample 2 (SPAdes) (version 2) | ecosystem: Host-associated > Tunicates > Ascidians > Unclassified | place: Key West, Florida... | reverse complement strand
TAATTCATTGCTAAATTTTTTAAAATTCTGCATAGTATTCTAACTTTAGTAAGTTGTCCGATAGTCGTGTCGACATAGTCTGCTTGTCCGGCGTATGAATGATGAACTTTATGCATGATGAGCGTTACCCTCAAAAATCAGCAAAGACAAGCAAGGTTTCATTGAAAAGGTGATTGATCGTTTTGGACGAGATCCCAGCTGGGTTTATTTTTTCAGTCATTTTGCGGTCAAAGACCGAATCTATTTTGAAATGATCGAAAAAATTGAGTCAATTCCGTCATAATATCTGAAAAGGTAGGCTAGTGAATGCTGCTACGGCAAGTTTTAATACTATTACGGGACAAATGACCGAAATGTCGCAGCGAAAAAGACAGGATCCCAAATGTTTGCAGCTTTGGTTGCGCAGAGACGCTGACAAGTCTTCCTAGGTAAAACAAACTCATAATTTGTGGTTTCGTTAAAAAACTTTCTGTGAAAAGAGGTGCTTTGCCTTGACAGATAACCTATTGTGAAAATTATCGTAATGTACCTGGCTATGACAGCCAACGAAGCGCATTGTTTGTGACTGTTGTTGTAACATGGGGCATTTTCTTTGTGGTGTAGCCGTGTAGAAAGGGTAAGCGTGTCGTGAACAGACATTTCCATTGCATTGTCAGCAATCTGACAAGGATTAGCAAAAAGTTGGCTTTGCCACCCCCGGAAAAATTTCTGCGGACGCCCAGGGGTGAGGTGGTTGCTGCATACAGACGATAACCCTGACTTCCACCAGAAATTATTTCTTTTGACCCAATTACAATTTTCTTGACATTTTCATGCAAATTCATTCTGTGATATTTGCGTTAAGTTGACAAGAAACATGCAAAAAAGTATACGAAAATATAAATATTCTCCTTTGCGCTGGTAATAAAGCGTTTGCAGCCTATCAAACGAAAGAGGGTGTTAACCCCAAAACCCCCCTTGCATACGCCCTTGTTCAAGTAACTAATCTCCACAAAGACTACGGAGTTGAATCGATCAGCAGTTTTTTTGTTTGTGTAAACTACACAATATTGGTAGAAGAGCAGTGGCGTACTTAGGATTTTCCTGCGTCCGGGGACAAAGTCAGTTTTGGTGCCCCCACTTAGTCCACTCGTGGCAGCATAGATGGAAAGAGTTAAGGGGCGTCGAAAACTGACTCGGGCCCAGCATATATTTGTTTCTAGACCTGTATGAAAATTTCGTATCACTGTGACCTCACGAAACTGACGTCAAGAATTTTGAATCTTGGAAATCATTAACTGTCATAGAGTTAAAAATCTAATCGTTTCGCGTAAAGCTGTCCCTACTTCGAATTATAGGTCACGATGGAACACTCAAGCTATTGTATTGTGACATTTCCAATTGCAGTAATACATTCGAATATTAGCAACTAGTGAACGAAAGAGCTAGGAAAAAACTATCATCTGCAAAACCTTCATGAATCTTAATGACAGAATTATAATGGAACAAAAATCTTCTGACAACACTGCATAAAATTGACCAGAGTTGCACCGTTGATTTTTAAAGCACGATTTGTCGGAGTCTGTCTACAGCGTACTCGCTAGTTCCCATTTATCTCGTCAGGTCTTGGAACAATCACCGCTGGGGCGAGCTGCAGGACAGGGGTGGCCAACCTATGGCACATGCCCCGTGGCGCATCTTTGTGATCTTAAAATAATATAGTAACTCTCACCCAATATTTTTATCGTTTTTTTATTTTGTACAAATCCCTTGTGAGTTACCAGTTATCATCTTGAAACAAGCTGTTCATGATTTTCTGGAAGAGAAAACGAGCCACCTGAGGAAAGAGCACCTTTATGATAACAACTGGTTATTTGATGTGGAATTTTTAGTTAATGTTACTAACCATCTTCATCACCTAAATATCAAACTGCAGGGCAAGAACAAATTGTTTCCTAACTTAATAAATCACATCAGTGCATTCAGTATGAAGTTTTAAAACTGTTCATCGCGCAGTTAGGAAATGAGGATATGAGCCAGTTTCAGTATTTAAACGAGCAGATTGAAGGTGCTGTTAATAATGGCAATTGAGAAAATGAACTGAAAAGATCAAATTCTTGCAAAACGTTTGTGATTTTGCTGAAGAAGAATACTGAACTTTGGCATTTATAAACCTATTCTTAATTAGTGAACAAAAGATAATGAAAATGTCAAGTAACATACAAGGTGGAAATGCCACCAAAAAAGTGTTCTGCAAGTATTTGTCTACCTCTTGAAAATCTTGGTAATTTTCTTCTGTGTTTCAAATTCAGAAAAATTTGAACCAAGCTTTCTCTTTGTGGTCAAATCATTGGAGTTGCTACGAATGTGGTCTGCATCAAATGAAAAATACAATGGATCTGAAGCAAAACCGCCACCACAATCTAGTTGCTAGTTTGTAAATTTCCTGTATTTCAATTTATATAAAAATGTTTAAAAGACTTAAATCTTGGACACAAAAGGTAGCTAATTTATGCATGGTTTAATTGGTAGTTTTTCCATCAGAAACAACATGGCTGTCTTTTTGAAACTGCTTACTGATGGATTATTTCCAGGGTTATATTTCCACGTGCTTCTCTAGCTTTTTATGACAAAATAATACTTACGAAATGTTGCATAACACGTTCCCTCTGGGAAGTCACTCAGTGTCAAAAATCGCGGTCCACTTGGCTCATGCAAGAAGCCAGTATCATGCGTAACACGAAACAATCTTAAAGTACCGGTGCCTGCCAGCCGCGCATAACAGAGTTCATTACGGCTCGCATATGGGAAGAACAAAGTGGTCTGAAAATGCAACAAAGATAAAGCAATCCCTTGTGGTTTCACTTACCTGTCACGCCATCGAATGGTTCTCCTTTTGAAATTTTTTTCAATATTATTGGGCAGTAGCGGCACGATAAAAACTAACTGCTAAAAATATCGTTAGTAGCCCACTCGTTAAACTTTAGCGGGCCGCTCCAAAATCAGAATATTAACAGCCCATGCCCGCCCTCCCTGAAATGCTCAAACGCTTGAACTGGAACGGAGTTATTTTATTTACTAACTCGCGTGTTGTCAAGTGGTAAGGTGATCTGGAGGGGCACCAAAGATTGGCGAATTGGGGTGATCATCCCCATAGACAAGCAGGGAGTTAAGGAAAGAATCCACTAACTATCAATACATTTCTCTTCTTAGCTTGGCCGGAGAAGTATATGCCAAGCGCTGTGAAGGAAGGTGCCGCGAAATAATTGAATCAAAGCTTGATGCGCCGTGTGGTTTTCGTCCCGCCCGTGAAGTACAGACTAAGATATCACTCTTCAGCAATTTTTGAGAAGTGTTGGGAGTATGCCAAAGACGTCTGAACATGCTTTATCGTCATCAAGAAAGCATGAACTGGGTACTCCGAGAAACGTTTTGGAGATTGTTGCGGCAGTACGGTGTTGACGGCCGCCTGTTACCAGCCGTCAATGCACTTTATTCCTGCTTAGAAGTTTGTGTCGGTGTAGACGGAGTTAAATCAGAATTGTTCACAGTGGCTGTAATTCTCCAGTAAGGGTATGTTCTGTCAACACTCTTCTTCTAGTCTGTATGATTTGCATACAGAGCAGCAGCTGACTCGATGAGGAAATCACTGTTGGAAGCTGCAGAGTCAGCCGTTTGGTTTTGCAGACGATTTGGCGCTGCTGTCTTCTTATGAACAGGGTCTTCTACATGCATTTGATCGGATCGTTTTTCAGCAGAGTGCAACCAAACGGGAAGGAACATCAGCACTAGAAAGAGCGAGGTATTACATATCTGCAGAATCCCAAGCCAGTTTACGCTGCACGTAAGCGGCAATACACTGCAGAAGATGGAGCAGTTCAATACCTTGTGGTGTACGCATGGGTCATGGAAGAACGAGAAAGGAGATTGATATGTGCGTTGTTGAAGCAAATGTAATTCTGCGTGAGCTTTATCATCCTGTGGTCACAAATCCAGAGCTTTCAAGCTCTGTAAAGCTGTCAGCGGTCATGAAAAATGAACGAAGGAATCAGCGCATGTTTTCCAACTCTTGGCAATTCTTCTACAGAACATTTCCAAGTTCTTTTTTTTTTCATTAGGGGTGAAAGTAAAATATGTTTCACCGGAACAATCTCGGGATTTGTAAATCTCTTCCAGAAAACCCAATCCCAATCGTAACACAGCAATCGGGACTATATCTATCTTTGGCCCACCCTGTATGGTAGGTATGAACGAAATCAAAAACAAAAAATGTTATTCAATAGATTTCCATGAAGGTTCATAATAATTAATTTCTTTCGAGCGTTGACCAGCCATCTCACTTGCAGAGTAAGCTGCTCTTCTTCCTTTTTCAAGACATGTTTTGACGTATAGCTCTGGATGACATTTTCGCTCGGATGCCCCACAGTGCTGGTAATGAACAGGTTGGCGCGGGAATTGTTTGTATATATATCTACGTCTGCTATCGTGTAAAATATTGTTCATTACGCTGAACATTCGCTGACAGTCGGCACTGCTTGTGGATAGAGTGCAGGGCCGGCGCTACCATTAGGCGAACTAGGCGGCTGCCTTGAACGCTGGGCCAAAGGGGGCGCTAAAAATTCAGCTGTGTGGTTCAGAAAGTGACGAACGTACATCAATAAAAGGGAATGAACAAGATGAAAGTAAATAAAACGCACTTTCACGCAGTTTATGAGAAAATAAAGGTACTACATTATTTCAGGTTTGCTGCAGAAGGTCAGAAATTTTTCCTATTAATTTAAATTTCACATATATTAAGCAAGCTATGTTGCAAATTGGTACAAATTTTATTCATGTAATAAACTTTTCTAATGTACAAAACGTTCTTCGCATTTCCGTAATGTCTGTAATGAGTAGAGTAAGGACAACAAGTGGGAAAAATTAATAATCAGACTTTCTAGCATTTTGCAGTCCATTTTGAATATCGAAGTTTAAAATTTGGCTCTTCCGTTTTTCATTTTAACTATGCATCTACAAAATTTATTCAATTGTTTTCTCAACAGGCTGTTGCCCTGTGGGACACGGAAGGTACACATGATCCAAATGGGTCTCAGAAAAATGAGCTCTACATCTTCGGACTTTCCATTTATTTTAGTTCTGTAGTGATCCTTAACGTCAAGGATAAGATTACTAGGGGAAACATAAACCAGCTGCAGGTATCTATTTGAAAAAACTGTAATAGCAATGTCAGTACGAGAATTCGCAAGTAAAACCTTTCATTTAACTTACAAATGATACTTGCAGTTTTTCCTTCAGGCAATGAGAGATTGCACGGGGAGCTCAAATAAAGGACTTTTTCAGGTGAGAAAGCTTGTACAGTACGTTTCTCTTGTTTATCACAGCAGTTGGTTGATTATGATGGTAAGAAAGCCATCAATGCTTTCCTGTGTTGCAGGACCTGGTCATAGTTGTGAGAGACTGGAATAGTCCACTGCAGTTTGGATTTGGTTGGGAAGGGGGTCAGCAATACATGAATTCCTTCCCTTCCCAAACATGCACTGATGGTCAAACGCCAACGTTCTTCAGGGAACTTCAATTCAGCTTTCGAAACATCCGTGTATTCCTTATGCCTCCTCCGAGCACAAAACTCTCACAGAAACCAAGTTCTGCTTGTGCCATGAAAGGTAAACAGCTATATTCTTCTTATGCGCGATTCTAATCCAAAAACGGAAACACTACAAATTTCATCTTTTGACAGATGCGGTGTGAAAGAAACTAACTGCGCCAAGCGCTTTTGCAAAATGTGGTACGTTGCAAAAGCGTAAAACAACCAAGCAATTTACGTTTCCGACAACATGCTAACACATGAAAGATTAACTTGCTCGAACATAATCGTGAAATCGGCGTGTACGAATGTAGCCTACTTGGTGTAATAAAAAGCATTTGTTGTATTTTCACAGCGTTGTATCATATACTTGTTTTGCTTGCACTCTTCGCTGATTTGGATGTGCATGTTTTTTCTTTGCTCTCTCCAAATATTTTGCTTCACCAAGTGCGATTTTAAGTATTTTGGTGAGGTTCCAGTGGGATAATTAGGCAGTTGTGGGATTCAATCTTTGCTGCAGAGGTAGACGGAGATCCACTTAGGGCTCGAGCGAGTTGTAAACATCCACCTATGTCTTCTTACATTTTAATAAACTAAAACGTCTTGAGGAAGTGCGAGTAAATTATGGTTCCCGATGGTTCATCAGGTGCGGAGTCTTCTCCGCTGCCAGGAACGTGTAAACATAACTTTTGCAGTGGGGAACCTGAAACAAACAAATTAATGTAGAAATGTTTCCACTGAATCTTCAGTTACGGATGGAATAAATCATCAAACTGTAAGATTTGAGTGTATTAAAAATTGACATTAGGAAATTCAACGCTATAATTTGGCGTTTTTTGCAGATGTCATAAAGTAGGCATGTCTGGCAAAAAGTAATCCAAGTGAAAAGAAAAGTAATAATTTATTTGTTTTCAGAATGATTAATTACTGATGCAACCAAAGCATGTGATTTTTGTGGAAGTGGGTGATCTGAAAACACTTTCTGCTAGATAGTTGTTCAAATTCTAAACAGAAAGTAACTATTTACTTGTGGAAAACGCGTTGAGTTTAAACAGTTTTCAAAAGTTAAGACATTTAATTCGGATCATAAAAACAATTCACAAAAGTTGAGGATATAATCATTTTTGTTGCAGAAACTATCAAAGAAGCAGGAGAAATATGACAAAAACCAATAATCGGTGGATAAAAGCAATTAATCGCTCACGGCACAATCCTTTCCAATGTTTTCTTTATGACTTGTTCATCAAACTGGCACATGACAGCGCCGGATTTGGGTGGGGCAGAGCCCCTCATCAAAAGGGGCCCCCCACCATGTTTATATGTTTAGCCATATGTGCGTGCCACCTAATCCTTTTTATCGAGGAAAGTTTATTTGTAGGCGTTATTAGTTATCGTCGGGCAGACGGCAATATATCACTTAAATTTCATTTTGCGACGAAACAAACACTTATTGGTTTCCTGAAAGTCGTTCAGGTATCTGAATCCAGTGAATGAAAGGCCGAGACACGTAGAACGCATTAGCGTACGTTTCTAATCGTTTCTAGTAGATTTTGCGTCTGCCTTACTCAGATTTGCGCAAGTCACATATGAGTAGCATTGCTAAGTAGGGCTGCCATACGTCCTCTTTTTGAATGACATGTCTGCTTTTTTCATGAGAAATGAAATATTCTCCGAGGACATTCAAAAATGTCAAAATGTCTTTCTTTTTGCAATGATTATTTGACATAGTTATAATCAGTGGCGCAACAAGAGATTTGAGCCAGGGTGAAAACTTAGCTAAAAGGGACAACTGGCCAACACTCAGAAAAAAATTAGAAGTGATGGAGAATCTGGACGTGGATGGTTATACTGAAACCCTAAATCACCTGAAAATAATGCGAAAGATGCAAAAAAAGCAACAACCTACTGAAAACCAAAACAATACTCAAACCGAAATATAAGTTAAGTGGGGGCTCGATTTTCACATTTAGCTTGCCAAGACGGGGAAAAATTCGACTCCCTGCCACCTGTCAGATACGTCACCGGCTATGATATTTTGAATTTACATGCAGTAGGATAAGCCAGCGTGGTCCAAACACTGGCACGCGGGCCGCCCAACGCTTTCTGTATCCCGTATATTACACAAAGTCAGAAACACATTGTATAAGCAAGACAGCCCATCCAAGACACACATCACTGAAGTTCAGGCCAACATGCAACTATTAGAGGGTAACAATATCTTTTTACAATTTATGACGTTACAATAGCTAACCTCTAGGCTAGGCTAACGCTGCAGTACTCTGACCACAAAGCATGGGTTGGTTTTTATCTTTGTTGCAAGCATAGACACTGTAATTGATTTTCGGGTTTGATGATTAGAAGTGCATTACGGAAAAAAATGAGTGTCAAAGGAGAAGTGTCAGAGAAAAAAAGAAAGTTCAATTCTAACCGGGAGCAAACCACAGTGTCTTGTGAAGTTGCAAGTAATATCGGTTGCGACAGAGTTTGTATTTAAAGAGGGATTACAGCACCAAACACGGGAAAACCTATGGGAAATTTCCAGGAAATTCTAGGGAAGCATTTTGAAATAATTGAACGGTAACCAGACCAGCAACTAGGGGGGAACCGGGCAATTGTCCCCGCTTTGGAGACTTTGCACTGAAGATGTACTCCGGGTTCGTGCTTTTCGATAGTGCTTTCTTAATTATGACGCGACTGAAAACCGACACAAATAGAATGGCTGATAAAACATGCATGCCTGCCTGCGTCTGCCGACTACGGAAATTAAAGCGGACATTGACTTTATAACCAAAAACAAGAAACAAAAATTGTTTGCTACTTTTTTGGTATGTTGTGCATTATTTTTCTTGCAGAAAATCTATATTTGAGTCGCAAAAAAACAAACAAACAAACAGAAAGCTTATAAATTACCCTAGAATCAAAAATTGCGTTAAGCGTGCAGCAAAATTAGGTCTATTAGAACAGCAAACGAGTCTTTAATTGAAATGGAGTTCCTCTCTTTGCGGCCCGCAAATTTTTCCTCAAACCCTAATGTGGCCCTTCATGCTCGCAGTCTTGGACCACCATGGGATAAGCTGTTCCTACTCAACTGCAACAAAATACGTGCTGGTGACGTTTCTTAGTTTATTGGAAGGGCGTGCAAGGTGTCTAATTAATCTATGTTTTGGTTGAGTTAATTATAGACTGGAAAGGCGGGAATGCTTTAACATTAATCGTACATAACAGTGGTAAATCTTTTTTCAGTATCTCAATGACTTTGGCATTAGAGTGCAGACTGCTGACTCCACCACACTGTACTAGCTTTGCTGATGAACCGTAAAACGGTGATCTGTGTATTGTACATAACTTAGTGTAGTGATTTCTATTAATTATAGTTAATCAGTAATGCTAAGAAAAGGAAAAAATACGTCTGAAATATCCCTTTTTCACATAAGAAACTGCAAGATATTTATGGGCTAAATAGGACAAGTAAATAGGGATTTTGTTTTGTGTGTTTTCACTGAAACATCGTCCACACTGGATGACAACTTATCAATAGGTCTAATTGACATTTGACTTATTAAGTGTAGATAATACACTCAAGTAAGTGACAGTCGTAAATCGTTCTCCCTTTTTGCGATGAAAATATGGCAGCCCTCTTGAGCTTATTAATAAATAAACAAGGACCTAAGAAATACGTGATCATCTTGCGTTGGGCACTTTACTTGCAAATCAAAATTTGTCGTAATTCCAAAGCATACATATGCACGAAGTCACTGATTGTTGTTTTGCAAAACACATTTGTGAATGTGCAACAAAATAAGATATGTCTTTCAGCAGCAGCATAGTCCACAACTCGCATGAGCAAATTCCTTGCTGCCTATGAACATTGTTTGCAACGGAAGCGATTCTGTGTTCGGATGTCTTTTGTTTTTTGCAAATGCTTAGTGCTTTCAAGTCTGTCGTTACACTACCTTGGACGAAACTGCAGTTTGAAATCTACGTATACGTGACGTAGCCCTATATCGTTTCGTTTTAACCAACACGAAAAAATTTTGTAGCTTAACTTGGTAATCAAATGCTGATTTTTACTGCATCACTCATTATGTTTTTCTTAAGCGTCACAACCTGTATCCTTCACATACGCAATTGAACAGTAAAACGCTATTTCTGTAGCGAAAAATAGCAAAAAAACGGTACGAACATATACCGAGCTCTTGTGCGCTTCATGATCGAGCACGAGATTGAAGCTTGTTATTTTTCTTCAGCGCTGTCACTCGACAAAAACCACCAAAACTAGTGTTGGGAATTACGCAGACATATCTAAAGCAACCTGAATTATAAAACTACCGGGAGACGTCTTCGCACTTTATATCTAAAAACTCAGCTGATGTATCGGATAAAACGTAAAACAGATAAAACGTGAAACGGACACTGCCAACGTTTCGTTGCGTATACACGCAACTTCATCAAGGCGAAAAACAAGAGCGACAAGCAGTGGCGTAGCAAGGCCAAGTGCCGCCCGAGGCCGACCATAAAAGTGCCGCCCTTCCCACCTCTCAATTTTGTTTACAAGAATTTAAAATGAAAGAAGGTCATGTTTCGTGCTTATTCAATGGTATAAGGATGAACAAGGCATCTTGAAGACCACAATCAAACACTCACAAATTGAAATGTGTCTTGTTTTTGATTGTCGATTATGAGACTTGCTTTTTCTGCCAGCTGCCACCTTCCTCATCATTACTTTTTGTATTTTATGCTTTCTTTACAAATGCATAAACAAACCCGACATGTTTCATCAAATTTTCTTCCCTTTTGGTTTTTGGTCCCCGGTAAGCCCACCGCATGCCTTTTCAATAGTGTACACATTCCAGGGGATCAGATAAAAAAATCAAGGAATGCGATGGCGCCATGCCTACTTACAGGTGCAAACTTTTATATATGTTAATATTTTGTGTAGTATCCCCATCTCTATACTAAAACAAAGTAAGTATGTATATTGCATATAGCAGCGTATAACAATAAATCTCATAATACAATCTCAGTGATGCAATGAACGTTTTATTTTTCACTCGATGTTTCAGTAGTTGTTTAATTCTCTTAGAATATATAAAATGCCTCAAACGTTAACACTGTCGGAGTTTCCGCGGGGCACTCTATAGGTGCGGGAGCCCATTTTGATACAAATAGGTCGTAGGTCAAATAGGCGTAAAACTGGCTCTGGTTGCGAAACGTTTGACTTGCAGCCTTCATTGTGACCTGCATACTTGGTCTACAGTGGTGGTCTTAGCAACTTGGGGGCCCCTGTGCAAAAAATTTGGGTGCCCCTGTCATTGCGGACGTTTGATAGGTTACATGCGTTTCGGTGACGTCACCATGTTCACTCAACCGTGGTACGACCTTTATGCAAAATTGGCAAAATATTGTACAGTATATACTTTGGAGGTCATGACCTAAATGACCCCTGACTATGCCCATGGTACCATCTCA
>Ga0210059_1015672_pt1 | contig 11032 bp, 10 predicted proteins | sample Ectturendosymbi2_FD_188042 | JGI IMG/M metagenome (GOLD analysis project Ga0210059, IMG submission 188042) | Ecteinascidia turbinata endosymbiont from Florida, USA - Sample 2 (SPAdes) (version 2) | ecosystem: Host-associated > Tunicates > Ascidians > Unclassified | place: Key West, Florida... | reverse complement strand
TACGTTTCCAACTGTGGACAGCAGTGCAACAGCATTGGCTGCTGCCTGTCAAGTAAATCGCACTGCATCCGGGCCTACATTGGCCAGGCAGTCGCGAATTCGGCCCTCGTGTGAAAACGTTTGATCACCCCTGTACTAAACAGACCTGCATTTGGCGACTTCTGCAGTTAGCTGACAGGCCCGTCGCCAGGATTTAGCAGCAGGGGAGGGCACAATTTTAAAATACAGTATTGGATGTGTGCAGCAACCGGTGGGCCAAACGTGAAATGGGGGGCACCAGTGACCCCCCGCTGGTGACGGCCCTGTTAGCTGAGCGGGAAGAGTCACTCTGTTGCGGGTCAAACGAAGTTCGAGTCAGGGCAAAAGTAACCTTAGCACGGATTTGCCGTCGATGACCTGCATTGCGCCGGCTCCCCAGTCTGACATGTCGCCCGATAATATTTTGACAGTGCTGGGTTGGTTTTTATTGTTGCCGAAGCTGAGGCAATGTTGTCTTCACCCGCCCAGGTCTCTGACAGCCACTAGTACCCGCATTGGACGACATTCTGGGCAGCTCTCACAAACATCGAATGACAGTCGTACCAGCAGGGCTTTAGTGCTAAGTATGGGGACGCACCTCAAAAACTACCAGCCATCATCAGTAATTACACAATTGCGCACATGATATCAAATCAGGTTAGTATGAACGCGCCCCACACCTAAAAAAATGGGAAAGCGATTCTCAGTCGGTCCCTCCCACTCCACCCGTGCGTACCAGTGTAATCTGTATTTTGCGATAGTCCGATTCTTTGTGAAAACCTGCTGCGAGCAGCTTGTGTGGAAGCGACAACTTGGTGCTGAATTCAATCTTCCCAGAAGGGGCACGTTTGCGCAGCCAAAGTTGCAAACCTTAATGGTGGTTCACTTGATACTTTTGCCGCTTACCTACAGTCAGTCACTTCGCAGCTACTGAATGCACGACGCAACACACCATCTGCACAAATTCGTTGAAAAAATGTGATGAACAACCATTATATTCTTACAAAAATTCGTAATGAGGGTTTTGTCCACCTTTCATGCGTACTTCTGGAAACGTAAGCGGCGCATCTTTGCGTGGTCTTCAACGGAACGTGCAACAACTTTCGCACACGTTCAGTGGCGGAACCTCAACGATTGTATGCCGTAAATACTTTAATGTAAAATGTCGAGGAAGGCAGAATTCTGAATCACCGTGTTTCACAATTTAGGTTCAATTGCGATATATCGCGGGCTGTCGACAATAGCGTAGCCGGCCCGAAAGTTCTGGAGGGACCACATATTTCGACTTCAAGCGAGCAACAGCATTTAGTTTGGGACACCACCTCTCGAAGCACAAAACGATAAGATATGCTAGAAATTAGAGGGGCATGCCCCCTCCCTGGCTACGCCTATGACTGTCGCTACGGCAACGAGTAATACAGTTCTGCTTCTCAGAAATACCACCGACTTCACGGGAATTTCAAACGAATGTGATGTCACAAAACTCACACCCGTACATATTGCTTATTACATGACGCGTAATAGACGATTGTGGAAGTTGCGACTTGAAGAATAATGCTGAGAGGCATAAGCTACAAACATGGCAGCGGAAACAGTATTCAAAATCGAGTCTGGATAGTTTCCATGTCAATTTTTGAGGCAGACACAGTGTGTGGTTGACACTGGTCTCAGCCTGAGAAAATTATGATGCACAAAACTTCGCGATTGGCTCCAGTCGGCGATACAAACAGGGGGTAAACATTTTCTACAAACAGGGGGTAAACATTTTCTACAAACAGGGGGTAAACATTTTCTAGAAAAATAAAAGGTTAAATTAATTGTAAGCTTTTTCCACAGCGTAATTCACAAACACATGAGCATTATGGAAGTGTGAACAATAGCGTGCGATACAAGATTATCTCGCAGTTCAAAACCGTTGGTGAGCTTTTCAGAAAAGCAAAAGTTTTCCAACTGATGCTGAAGGCAATTTCGTTTCACTGCGCGAATCAATTTCATGTTTCTTCTGACGTCGTCGCGTGTATGCTTTATGTAGACTTTGATGCGACCAGTTCACTGAATGCAGTTATACTAAAACACAAAGTTCCAGTTATCCTGCCTTCACTTCCGCGGCCTCACTACTCCTCGACGGATATTTTGATCCAATGCAATTTCTCTCCAGTCTGTTGAGAAAACTTTCGAACGACCACGTTTGTTGTCAGTCGCATCTTCCGATCATGTGGCACAATTATTTATAGACCAGGGTGTTAAAATAAAAACACCGTTTTATGTTAAAAAATGTCTGAAGTTCTTTCAGAGCTGCATTTAGCTACAAAACTGTACAAAACGCAGCTTCAAGGCTGTTTTTTTCACATGCATGTCGGTCATTTTTTGCTGAGACATTTTGGTCATTGCCTCACAGTTTTATTAGCAGTGTTCATTAGCTTATATTTTCAGACATTCTGACCGAAACGAATTAATTTTTTTCGGTCATTTCAAAAACATTTCGGTCGATGACCGAAAAAAAACAGCTTCAAGATATCTTCCTGTTACGGGAGAAAAAACAAACTGGAGAAAAAAATAAGCAAAGTTTAACAATTAGAAATACGAAATTCACAAAAATATCTGCTGTTCCGGCAGAACAGCGAGAGGTGAACGATATCCGTGCACATGGAGTTTAAAGCGTAAATTAACAAAATAAGATCATGTCCGGCCAGAACCGTCTCCAGAAAATCTTCGATTGGGGCTTGACAAATCCTACAATTTGACAAAAACTCCCAATTTGCAGTGTTTGTCATTTCAATTTTGGGGGGGCTTAGCCCACCAAAGCACCCCCGCGGCGACGGGACTGTGTCTGGCCTGACATAAACTTCCCTGCTTTGTGACGACGCAGGCCCTTTATCGATTATGTTGTGAGTAGGAACAGATACCGTTGAAGTAGAAATAAATTTGTTAGCAACAACTCAATGTTCGCGGGGATGGAGAAAAATCTTCACGTGTTGACATCACACCTCAACACAACATAGACCTGTTGACGTGCACGATTCAAGAAAAAACACGAGGTGAACGGATTCGAATCAAATCAAGGAGCAGCGTCCTCCGAGGCGTGTGATTCGGTTCGGAACTCATGTTTGAAATCTATGATTATTTCCCATCACTGGTTGAAGGCACTTCCTTGCGCTCAAAGTCATTTTCGCGCATCGATAGTTCGCGCATGCGCAGTGGTTTCACAATCGACTTTCGCGCATGCGCAGTGACTTCACGATCGACTCAGAGATGGTGTTAGTTCTTAGTCAAAAGTACCAAACGAGCCAGTCACGTGATCGGTCAGGCTGAACAAGGGCTGGTGGTGTGCGGTGCAGTTTGGCTGCGCGAACCGGACTGGGATGAGAATGACCGCAATGCAGCACATTCAGTTTGACACGCACTGCACTCCAACTATGCTGATAAATCCCTCCCTGGGTTTTTGAACAAACCAAGTGGCAACCACACGACGATCCTTCCACCTGATGGATGCATTCATCCGCTGAGCTGCTCAGCGGACGTGATTTCGTAGTTGACCGGGTTTCCTTGAAGCGGTCGTTGCAAAGGGTGGGCAAGGAGCTTGGCGAAAGCGTTGTAGAGCGCCGACATGCTTCCATCGACGCTCACTTCGAAGATGTGAGACGTTCCGTTCGCATCGAGTTCGCAGAGTCGAGTGAAAGCGTCCTGACAACAAAATGTATTTGGGATTGAATCTTCCATACTTTGCTGGCGCATCACGAGAAGCTCTGTAAGTCTAAACCGATCGCACGACGATTTTAAATGATGCGTTTACGTTTCACTACAAAGCAAGTCAAAAACGCACATGAGAAATAAAATAACACCGCATCAGCTGCTTCGCAACAAGCAACATTTGAAATTTTTAAGTTGAGTAGGAAGTTCATAAGTTTTAATCAAGTTAAACGTCTGGCAGCCTTTGCAACTGGAAACACCAATCCAGACACTGAGTTTCACTGTCAACACCTTTCAAAATAGGTATGCAGTGTTTTCCGAAACGAATGTTTCAAGGTTTTTTTCGTTACGCCGTCTTTTATGTTATTTGCTTTGACTGCTGCCTCGTTTAAGTCGCTCTCCCGGCGTTGGAGCTGCTTTCCGGCCAAGCAGGTGCTCAACAATGTCAATTAATATTAAAGATACTTCAGATCCTGACTTCCAGAAGCTGTCGCGTTTCAGTCAATTTGCCTGAGTCTGTATGGCAGTTACTTCTGCAAAAACGCCACGCGAGCTGAACCTGCACGTGATGCAATATTGATAGTTGACACCAAGGGCGAACGCAAGGGGGTTTGGGGTTAACCCCCTTTGAGCTTGATATTTTATAAAAACTTTACTACCTGCACAATGGGGATTATTGTTTTCGCATAATTTTTGCTTGTTAATTTGTAGACTTGCAAATACCACGGAATGAATTTGCATGCAAATTTCAAGGAACATTGTAAATGGGCCAAAAAGTAATAATTAGGTTTCCGTGAGAATCTAGACCATCGTCTGCATCCACAAACCATCTCACCACTTTTTGCAGATCTTTCGCCCACTGCGCATGTTTAAGATTGTGTTCCACGATAGTACACTTCATCCAAAACAATTGTCTTATTTTGTCTGCTATGGCTGATCAGCGTAAGCGCTAAACGCATTGGCTACATTACCAATTTCTGTAGCATGATAGAACTGTTGCGCGAGCTCAAAAGCAGCAGTTGTTAACATAAAAGCATTCAGGCACTTGATAATGTCTCCGTAGGGAAAAAGGAAAACTAAAAGTTTGCTGGACATAACAAAAATACGAAAGTTTTTTTGCGCATTTTCAATTCTTGTGTAGTTTAGCAAGATCCGATCTCGCAAACCGGGGTGTGCTCCAGCCGTACACTTTCTATGCTCGACTGCTCGTATTTGACAAAACATTAGCGCAGCCTCATTTTTCAGTTGTAAATTGCTCTGACGCAATGTTGAGTGTGTTTTACTACCCTGTTTTAATGCGCAACCTGATATTTTTGCAGTTATGAACTGCTGTGTCGTAGCGTTCAGTTTTTCCTCCTATATCCCAACTTCGAGAGCTGATAATCTATATTCAGTGCAATGACACAAAATAAGGAGAGTGCGTGTAGAAGAATATGCATATTATGTCAACAAATTTCGCCAAAACGTTGGTTGGAAACATTAATATGACGTCAAATTGTGACGTCACATAAAACGCACAACAAATACAAATGAAAACCATACGCCACTGAATGAACCCCCCATGAGAATTTTCTGCGTACGCCACTGGTTGATACTTAACAGCAATATTATTATTGCAAAATCCGATTGCACGTCCTTCAGACGGGAATACATTTATGCAACAAGAACAAACCAATACCAACCATCACGCTATTGTCTTCAGCTGGATCTTCGTGAATGTAGACACAGTCGATGAAGAAATAAGGGTTTTTAACCAACTTTTGAAAGCTCTGCAATGAAAGAATTGTTGCAGGCCAACTCAGACAATCACAGCTCTCGAGGTGGCGTGGAATCGGCTTAGCTTAAAGGTCAAAGCAGACTTCCAGAATCAGTTTTGACGAAAGACTCCGCTGTAACAGACGTGCGCGTCGGAAGGGAGACAGGGGGGGGGGCTTTACGCCCTGGCTTTTGAAATTTGATATTTTCCTATTAACGCCTTAGTAGAAAAATGTGTTTCTCTTGGTTTCGAGTTTTTAAATGAATTTTCACCACTATTGGCCACTTTCTGGAAGAATCCACCATTGCCCCCCTGGAAAAAATCTTTCCGACAACCATGGGAACAGATCGTAAACGTAAAAGAAAGAACTCGATTTTCGGAAATTGAGAACGGGACGAAAATGATTACTGTAAAATGCAACTAGATTAAAATATTAATAAAAAGCTTTTGAAAAGGTGAGTCGAAATAAAAAAAAAGTTGTCATTAAACAAACAGTGACAGTACCTCTTTTAACATCATAGATACGGCAATAAATAAAAGTTATACGGTGTTTTTACTCAAAATCTGCTAAAGATTGGTGAATCTTTGCATTTGTTACAAATGTTTAAAGTCGTCATACCAAATCTAGAATTACCATTTGACGCTCCGAACATGACTTCGCTGCATTCATAAAAGAAACAAGTCACACAATGAAAAAATCAGCTTGCCTCTCTGCTTCCACAAAATTCAAGCTTGCAATCTGAACGTCCATATGCTATGATGACACGAACAACGTATGGGGGAGGAAATTGAGATGGGTTTGTTACGTTAGGTAATGATATTTGCTCGGAAAGTTTATCAAACAGAGATGTTAAGTCCATGTATTTGTTGCAGTCAGCGTTGTTCTTCTCATTATGCTTCGTTTTTGAGCTGTCAGCCATATCTTGCAGCATGTAAAGCACATCACCACCTTGTGGGCTGAAGTCTGTGATCTGACAAAAACGAATAAGCTAAAAAGATGGGCAGTTAATTTTTACAATATTTTCATATGAAAATTTGTGGCAGAGACTACTGAACACGAGACGGTGCTCCTTTCAATGTAACAGAAAAGCTAAAAATCTACATTGTTGGTAGCGTTCAGAGCTTTATACTCCTGACAGCAACGAACGACGAATTAATTCTGTATGTGACCCCAGCCGTGACCACATAAAAAGATACCGGACGTCCAAATACAGCGAATATAAGACCTGTTTCATTGTCTTACTTCTGCGCCAACGACGTGTTCCATCAGTGAACAGAAACTAAGCTCGCATGGTGTAATTCATGCCAGTTTCAGGTGCTGTCTGCCTCATAGTTGAGACCTTTGATTTAAACGTGCTCAGTCTTTGCCCGAAAATGCAACTTGTTTCAAGTCTGTGCTATACAAAACTTTCGCAGCCACGGAATATGAACGCTTCATTGGCCAAAACAATTGTTCAGTATTTACGTGCAGCAAACGTAATTTATGACGGTTATTCAAAGCCAGATTTTGTGCAACAGCTTTCAAATATCGGAAATACTGGTCTTTACGCTGGTTTGAGTTTTACATGTCTCTTTACATTGGCAATCTGGAGCTCTAACTTTGCATGTAGTGCTGGCCTAGAAAAAACGGTGCTCTTTTTCTCATACTTTCAAATCATGGACTGTTCCATTGGCTAGTTCTTGTTCACAAAGATTTTAGTCTTGATCACACCAATGGCAAAAACCTGGCCTAACAATCCTATTCATTAATATCTTAGCACTAATTCTTTACATTGGTGCATTGCATTCTTACATTGCGTCCCTCCAAAATCAAAAGTTAACATTGCAAAAAAAAATTGATCCACTTTTTTTGGAAATATCATTGTATTGAAGTTGGGACAGATAGGAAATGTTATTGCACTCTGGAAACACTTATAAGACCATGCAATAGCTGGCATTGTTATATTGCAAGACGTGCTTCAGTGCCTGCCTTTGCAAGGAACGAAATAAGATTGTGGATTTCAAGTTTGAAACACTCTGTGATACTTACCAGCTGAGCATCATCATCTAGCATAAAAAGAGAAAATTCATGTTGTTTATCAATAAATGATTTCGTCATGATGAATTGCCTCACAGCAGAACTCAAAACATGGAAAATCGATGTCTGCTTTATGGATTGAACAGTTTTTCGGAAGTGGTTCAAAAACATTGAAGTTGAATGGTCAATGCATAAAATCTGTAAAGATAATGGGTATAACAAGCATTTCAGATTCAGAATACCTGTTTTTGCAAATGTACGGTAAAAAATACTAATAAAAACAGTGTCTTAGGCCTACAGAAAGCACAATGAAATACACTACAGCAGAGCTTCCCAAACTAAGAGTTAAACCTCTTGTGACAAGTTTGAGGGGTCACCAGGAGTACACCTGCCAACCCATGTATGGTCTGACTTTTGAAACACGATAATAAAACAAATGCAAAAATAAATCTTAATTGGATTGTTTGTAAAAGACTGTATGTTAACACGTCTATCAAAGTGCAACTTTATAGTCAAACTCATACTAGTATTTCCATATACAGAATGTGTGTAGAAGCCAGAGAGTGAGAAATTAACTCTTATATTCTTGTTGCACAACTGGGTGTATTTCTTATTGTTTCATCACGTTGGCTTTAGTGTATCATAAAAGTGTGCCTAGTTCTCATATATTTCGAATATAGATTTTTGATTAAACCTGTTTTTACCACAGATATTTCAGTCATTGTTTGATAACAGTATTCACTGGCCTACTTTTTCAGACATTATGACCGAATTGACTTAGTTTTTTCAGTCATTGAAAAAAATTCAGTCAATGAGCAAACAAAAAGCAGGGCTAAACTCAATGGTGGTGATTGCAATAGGACTGTGTTTGAAGTTTGCATCAACACAGCCACAGTAATAACAGGACATATAGACACATTTCATGTTAAAGTGTGATTTGTAAGTAATACATCCATTACTTTTACACACTAATGTTTCATTGAAAAGCCATTGGAGCTAAAACATTCTCCCATCTAAACACAGTTGTGGAGGATGTTATGAAAGATATTAACTTCAGTAAGAGTCATGCATTCAACACCTACCGTTTTGCAAATTTATGCGATGAAATTGAATAGGACTTTAAAACAGATATACATACTACATTGTAAAGTAAGGCAGATGTCACAAAAGAAAGATTAAGGCTACTTCGTATTGATTTTGAAATATGCAGTCACAATTTTTTGAACTGAAAAATGTCAAAAGTTGGTCCACCATTTTCACAATGACAAGCAGTTGTTGAAATCATGCTGTTTATCAGATATGTTTGAAAGCTGAACGAATGCAGTTCATTTCTTTGAGAAAACAGCAATATTTTTACATTGAAATCCAAGCCTGAACTGTTCATAAATCAGTAAACATTTTGTCTGGAAACAAAAAGATGAAAATGACTTATTTGAAATGTTCTCATTAACAGAAGAGTTTTGGGTAACAATGGAAGCTCGTATGACAAAGCCAGTTATAATGAAACATTTATGAAGTTCAAATTTTTTCACAAGTGTTTTCCTCCAGAATTAGACATACTAGTTTATATCCAAAGCCTAAATGTATCATAAAAACAAAGCATCAAAGGCCTTTCTTATGTTGCAGCTTCAATGCTTTAGAAAAAGCTTTAACTTTTGGGCCTAAATCACAGAGGTTCCAACATGATCTGATGTAGCAGTTATTGTATTCCTGCTGCTGATCTCCACGTATTTGTGTGAGAGAGACCAAAACAAGATGCTTAAGTTTAACAACATTGAGACCAGCACTGATGAGCCAGGGTTGGGTTTGCTATTCAATGAAGAGCAATCACATGTTACCACACTGAATAATTCAGTAGTGTTAATCTTAGCAATGTTTTTTGTTGTTATTATTTAACTGCTTCAGTAAAATATATCTAATGTTTATTTTAACATGTTTGCTGCCAGTGTATGATATATTTGTACTTTAGCCACTATTTTCATGCCACTTTGTAACATATATATTTATGTGAATCTGGATTCTCTACCTTTCTGCACGTGAAAAAAAAATCAAAACTGAATCAATTTACTCTAAAAGAAAATAATTAATCCCCTAATTAGATGATTAATTTCTTATTTTTAGGCCATAACTTTTGAACCAGAAATGCTATAAAGCTAATCAAAGACACACATTATAGCTAGTTTCCATAAAAACTTCAGTCAAAAAATTATATCTAGCCGTTTGGGCCCAGGGCCAGGTAACCTGAGCTACAACGGCCAAAAACTTAACCCACCTATGATGACAACCACAAAACACCTGAAACCCAAATTTTTTTTTTCATTATAAACTAGAAAACTTACTGTATCTTTTGAAGGTTTGAACAGCTCTCTAGTACAATCGACTGGCGAGTCAGCAAAGGTGTTGAAAAGGATGGTTATCAAAGTAATATTTAATCAACTTACAGTACAAAGTTGTGCTCAATTTGTGTTTACTTTTGTACAGTATTAAAAAAGATTCAAGTCTGCTTTATGCAACTTTCGTATAAACATCGGAAGACATGAAATATCTCAAAAAGAGTGGGGGTATTTAGGGGTGATGTTAGATGATTCCTTAACGAGGAAGCAACATATTGCACACGTTTCCCGTAAGTTATCGAATGGTTGCTGGGCGTTGTCCCAGATCAGAAAAGATTCCAACTCGCAAATGGTTAAAAAAGTGTATTTTGCGTTACTTTATCCGCATATTCAATATTGTATAACCAGCTGGGGATGTGCTGCTAAGTCTGTCTGAGATCCTTTAATGAAACTTCAGAAGCTTATGGTATGTATTATGATGTTTAGTCATAATAAAACTTCTTCAATGCCGTTGTTCCACAAATTAAACCTGTTGATGCTAAACGATTTTTTCAAATTGGAAATTGCTAAAGTCATGCATAACAGAAAGCAATGAGCACTTGCCAGACTATATTTCAAAAAATTTGGAACGAGTAAATTGGACACAGAATTATAACACCAGACACTCCAACAAAGGCAACTATGTATTACCGAAAATTAGAACAGAAACTGGGAAAAAATCAATAGTTTATTGGGGCCCAAAGATCTGGCAAGAAGTTCAACCGGACATCAAATCAAAACCTTTACTGCTGTTTAAAAAAAATACGCCAATCATTTAATTCGCCACTATATAAACAGATGATGCCTGCAATCCATGGATTTATAGTTTAGTGATGATACAGAGCAACATTTAGTTGAAACTTATCTTGCATGTGGATCGTATCCATTATTTCTTGGTCTTGCTCATCATTTGGATTGTACAAGTATGATTGAGTAAGGTTAAAACAATGTTCTGGTCTTTGCTTTCGCTTCTGCTGGTTAGCGCAGGGCTAGTGAGCGCGTTCATTTAGGGTCTTTGACAACAAGTGATTGGGTGATGGCAGACAGGATGACCGAAGTGTCTTTTCACCACCTCCCGGCCTTACTGTGTCTGTTTTCAAAAGTGTACTTGCGTTAAAGCAAAAAAATAAAATTGTTGTTGTTTATATATTAAGCACCAGAACCCCTGAAGTATTTCCT
>Ga0210059_1015671_pt1 | contig 11032 bp, 9 predicted proteins | sample Ectturendosymbi2_FD_188042 | JGI IMG/M metagenome (GOLD analysis project Ga0210059, IMG submission 188042) | Ecteinascidia turbinata endosymbiont from Florida, USA - Sample 2 (SPAdes) (version 2) | ecosystem: Host-associated > Tunicates > Ascidians > Unclassified | place: Key West, Florida... | reverse complement strand
TGGGGGAAAGGTAATGATTTCGGGTCACGCTAACCCGACGTTATGGTTAGTGTCAGGTACTTATGCTGTATTGACCATAAAGCGCCAGGTGGCTGTAAAGAGCTGAAACTCACTCAGTGCATGCTTCTACGGTCTTGTTAGCAGTATACAAAAGAAGTTCTTCACGCCCATAATTTTTTATGAGAAATTCAGTTCAGTCATATACGAAATCTTCGCCATATTGGCCTACTTACCTTTTCATCAAAAATCGTATGATATTACAGTACAAAGTAACTTTGTTAGTGCTCAAACTGCTCAATGAGAGTTATATTTTCAGTGTAGTTTTTGTGATAAACTGCAGTTGAAGGAAAGTATATTTTTTTTATTTTTGTAAACCGGGTCATGTACACCCGATGTCGTGGTAAACGTGACAAAAATCGAACACTAGCATCCCAGACTCTGAAAAAAATATATTTAGTTAAAATTTGCAGTTGACGAAACAGCTAAAAATTTAAAACACAGTTTTGTTGTCTTAAACAACAAAGATCATAAACTTTAGCTATCGAAATATCAACACATTATCTGTGACGACACACTAGAAATGTCGGCACAATGAACAGCCCATTGCTTTGTATCAGCACAGGCCAAACTACTTTAAAGCTGCACGCTCAAAAACGTGCGCTTATTCAACTATTCTTGTTGTTGGAGAATTGTGTGAAAAATACGAAAATTAAATGGGAAAATACTTGTTTTTTGTCATTATTCTAAGTTCTTGAGCAGAATTTGGAGAACAAAGACTGCGACGTATTTTCCACAGAGGATGTTGATTAATGAGACTTGATGATTTAAATTTTGATAGAAATCCTAAAGCGCCAGGAAAAAATGAAATTTGTTGAAAATTGTGTAACAGACACTAGTGCCGTAAGAAGTGACACAAAGTAGACCCGTATTCAATACGTAACAGGGTCATTTATCATTGGAGGAGTAACAGAGCTTTTACAATGCAGCATGTTATGCATTGCGTGAATACAAAGCACTTGACATTGACATAAGCGTGTCACAAAGACAACAAATAAAGCAGCAATATTCAGGAAATGCTTTACTCGAAAAAGGACTAATTGTATAACAGGGAGCATGAAAGAGCTGACATATAAAGCCAAAAATGTAGAAAACCATTTCAGTGTCCAGGGGAAATTTTTACAGAACAAAACATTGCTTCAAATCGTTGAAGGGGAACGCACCAACGCTTTATGATACCTGGTTGTTTTTGAGAAATTTTGAAGTGAACATACTTACATTGCATACACAACTCATTTGTCACAAATATTACGATTACAGGGACACTTGACTCACTTTTAACGCAGCTTGCCATTTTTCTTTTGCTGTTGGCTTATGCCTTTCAGAGCTCAAGGAGGTTTCTCGGCGTCCTAACGCAATAGCAGCATCTGCTGCTATGCTGCGACTTGCTTTGAAGTCTTCAACAGTGCGCAGGCCTTCAGCCACTAATGCATTTCCAAGTCAGGTGGTCATTCCGCATTTGAATATCTGGCACATCACGTCCTACCAAGACAGCAGAGAAATTAAATATTGGTCCTTCGTTTTAAGAAAAAATAACAATCGAGGTTCTGCCCTAAGTCTAAACTGCAAAATGTCTTGACCAAAAACAAATAAGTTGTCCATGACGCCAACTGCAATAAACCACTTAGGTCGACTGATTGGTAAAATACAGTAACAAGAATTTCACTGCTCGTAATTCCGTGTAAGCTTTTATTTTATTTACTGACCTTGACGACATAGCTGTTAGTATGCGACATCGGTAAAGCAACACGCACTACATTACGGCTGTTCAAATTCAGACATCAAAGGAGAAAATGGTCTCTTAACCAGAACCGTCACCAGAAACTTTTCAGTAGGGGGCTTTGCGTTTCAGCGGGGAGGCTTTGGATTTGTGCGGGGGGTTGACATTCTAAAAACTGACAAAAATTCAACTCATTTATAGTGTTTCATGTTTCAGTTTGGGGGGCTTGGAGCTTAATTTGGGGTCTAAGCCCCCAAAAGCCCCACCTCCCCGTGGAGACGGGACTGCTCTTAACAATGTAGTGTTGCACAGCAAAGTTTCGAACAAGTGAAGGCTTGCGTGACGAGTTGCACATTGTTGCACGTGAACACTATGACATGACCTAATCATGCCTCACGGTTATAGTCGACGCTCCACCACTCGCAGCTTTCAGCGAAATGATATTCAATGGATGTTGGTTTCTTTCCTTGTGAGCTTCTTTGGTTCAAATCTGTGGTAGGGTGACATATGGTCCAAAACATGTGTTTTTGCTGTACACGCACACTGGGGATATAACTTGTTGATAAATTGAAGCCTAATCCATCAACGATGGCTTTGAAACATAATTCAACCTATTTTACATGATAACGTTTGGTTTGACACAGCAGCCATAGCCGCTATTTATCTTACCAATTTTCCAATTTGAGCAGCAGGTTTTTGGAAAACATTTAAGCTTTTCATTTGGATTAACAACTTCATAGCAACAACAAAAATCAACTTTACAGTTCTCGTATTGTTTCAAACCATAAATAAAGAATTTGGAATTCAGTCATTTTCTAAGATTGGTTGTAAAAAAGATACTTGTTTTTTACGTAGGTCAAAAAGCGATGCATCACTCTGATACGTAGTGCTATACCAACCACATTGATAATAATGATGTGATACGTCACAGGCTCGCAGCTCTATATTTGGAAAAGCTAAAGTATTAACTCTGAAATTTCTTTTCTGTCGGCGCTATAAAATGAACATGGATTAGCAGCTTCAGCCAAAAAACAGAGATAATTACCAAAAGTTGCACTTAAATTCTTTTCAAAATCAGGTAGTTTCACTTTACCATCAGAGTATTGTATTCACCTCACATGTAAGTTACTCGCAAATAAGGAAAAACAGCATGAATACTTGCTGAAAAAGGCTTAGATGTGAGTCAGGAAAAGGTTTGAAATGGATTTAAAAAATGGCTGAAAATTTGCGAGTTTTTTTTAGGCTGTGGAAAGATAGTTCAGTTGGTAACAAAATTACAAGCATTATAAGTCAATAAAAGTATGTTTTACACAACGAACTGGACAAATGAATATTTACAGTAACTCGTTAATTCAAACACACTCGTATGTCGTGTACATCCTTACACACTGCGTTATCTAATACCTTTGTCATTTAAATTGAAAAGGTCTACCTCACAAACTCGCTTCAGGGCAGTATTAACTTAATCATTTTCAGAATTTTTCGCAATGGTCTTTTGCTTTTTTGAAAGTTTTCAGACACCGTACGTTGTACTTATCTGAACACAAGGTGTTGAGATTTGGTTCATCGTTAAAGTCTTCAAAATGTGCGTTTAGTCGCTGACAACCGTTGTAGAGCACATCTCGTCTTTCATTTTGCAGAGATTCCATTGCTGCTTTGAATGATACTGAATTTTCAGGAGTTTCCTTAGGCAAGTTTGGATCTGTGGCTGATGGTGTTCGCAACTTATATTCTTGATGCTGTTGAGCTGCTGCTGATAGCGGATGCTGTTTAAAGACATTATGACCGATATTTACATTTAATCCGCTTCTTATTTCCGTTTTCTCAAGCTTGGCAGACACCACCTGTCAATGGACTTTTTATTGTTGAGACGAGCTTTGCTAACAAGCACACTTTTTCATTTTATTTTATTTTTGTGTTTTGTTAATTTTGGACTTAAGACTCATATCACATGGGATAAATAGTTACCAGAAATTACAAAATACCTTTGCATGTCCAGCAGCAAAGAAGAGGCATCAGTTCAAATATGCAAACAATGCCCAAAAATCTGAGATGTAACAAGTCACCACAGTCTTGCTTTTAAGACGCATTTGAATTAAATGTATTTGATGGCACGTCAGTTGTTCCAGTTTTGCACATTTCAAAATACGCAGTGTTATAAATTCTCCAAGTATATATTATTTCTTTAAAAACCTGGAAAAACGTTTGGCCCAAGTTTGGTTTCTGCGGTTCTTTAAAAAGTTTGGTTTCTGCTGTTCCTTTAATAAAATTATTTCTCAGTTTCAGAACATTTTCTTATGAATGAAACTAAACGCAGTCTTCACGTTCGGAAACGTTCTATCTTCACGTTGTGGAAGACCACTAAAGTTATCCTAACGATTACTGTCTTCTTTACTAGTAAGAGGAGATTCAAGTCAACATTTACCACCAGATGGCGTTTTGTGTATTTGGCTCAGGTGGCACGTGGATTTCATGTTGATATTACCTATTCGCGGTTGCATCCGTTGTGAACAGGGAATACCCACCAAAACAAGCTAAGTGATACAGTTGGTTGAGCACGCACCACCAAACCCTGTGGGCAGGAGTTCGATTCCCGGTCGGGTTACACTGGAGACCTACAGTACGGTACTTACGTCCTTGTCTTACATGGTGCTCGGCATTGACGGGTTGTTGCAAGGAAACTGTTCACCTGCGGTCCTGCCATTGACATGCCACCAGTGCAGCACTTGCTGCGGAAACAGCCGCCCAGCTTGCACGGGGTATTTCGACGTACGTAAAATTCTCTAAAAACTGTTCTGATGGTTTTGATTGCAACAATTCTCATCAGTAATGTACTTTATATTATCTTCTATAAAAAATTGTTTATCACCTTCAGTGGCGGTCTAAATCAAGCGGTTCGCCACATAACAGCCGAATCGCATGTGCGTAATTCCGACGCCGAACGCGTTAGAGAGTTATTCAAACCCTCAAAAAAGACTCGGCAAGTCTTTTAGTTTGCAATGAAAAAAATTTCTTGTTTGGGGGTTGTGAATTTTTTTGAATGACGTCATAAGTGGAGGACTTTTAGGCCACCTTGGCTCACTTTATTTGGCCCTGGGTCCAAACCGTTGGATGGTAGTATTTCGCTGAAGTTTATATTGGAAGCTAGGTGACGTATTGTTATTGTCTGCCCGTTGACCAAACCGTACGTGCAAGATTTGGAATGTTAATCACTTCAGTTCATGATTCTCTACTTCCAAATATCCGTTTGTGGGTTCTTGATGTTTAAACTGTCTCGCTAGCTCGACAGTAAAAACGTGCCGTCAATAGTTTAAATTCTGTTCTTTATAGACAACATCGCTAGCTCAGCAGATTAACAGCAGCTATCTTATCGACAACCACTGGAATCCCCAAGTGAATTTAAACATGTTCATTCTATTGCACTCTTATTACCAACGATACATTACGATATGCGAGTTCATTAACAATTTTCAATAACATACAGCTATCATTAACTAAACCATTATGTACACAACGCACTTTCTTGTTACTTGGCATTGATGTTCGCACTGATTATAGCAGCATAATTAACACATATAAACTTACTTACAATTTCATCCAAGAGAATGGCAATCTCGTTTAACATTTTAGATTTTAACCCCCCATTTAAACTATCTGTCTCATCAATCATAATTTATTTTGGCATAACTTTGTTCGCATAAGTTTCCATAATTTATGTTGCCTAAACTGGCAGCATTTCGCTTTCATATTCAACCACCGAAGAACAACTGGCCGTTCAGGTCGCGTGAACCGTAATTTATAGGTGACCTGCTTTATTTCTTTTATTGTAACATCCTCGATCAGTTTGATCTGGTCAACACCATTTTCTCATGCCAGCACAAGCATTGCACTCTAGCCATGCACCGTGGAATTACTCGAAGCTTAGTTCTTTTATTTTCTTGTCAATTATGGGATGCATACGTTGCCTTAGCGACCACCTTTCGCTAGCGCGTGATTAAGTGTTTGTTTTATTTAAGGGATCGCCGTCTTGCCTGCTTTGGCAGGTGGCTGTTAGGTTTCTCCGCGCACTCGAACTTTCCATGATGTTCGCACAACTCAGCCATTCGCCTGTGCCTTCTTCATGTCGTTTTGCTTACGTAGCTTTACCTCATAACTTTCCTTTGTTCAGGCCATCGTTTTCACGCATGAACGATTAGGGCAACGCCCGTTCGTAACTTTTGGCAGAAGGTTCGTGACAATTAATTCATTAACTCTTTTTCCCCGCTTAAATCTATTCATTCTTTGAGATTGCCATTTTCTATACACGCATATAATATTTGCACATAAAACATAATATTGCGCATCATTCAGTATTGGTCAACTTCTCATTATTCAGTTTTTTTTCAATAACTTGCAACACATCTTGTTTGTCATTATCATCCATCATGTTCCACTGATTTTCTCCTGCCTCCGTTGTTTGATATCGTTCTGGCATCACATTGTAATAATCTGCATCCTGCATACTTTTCGCAATTATTTCTCTAGTCATCGTTGCGAATGTAGCATCTCCTGGCCAATAATACAATAGCTTGTTCTTCAGATCTTGTCTTTTCTGAATCCGCTCCACATACAAACCACCTTTACGTGAGGCCAACGACAGTTGATATACATCATCAGTGTAATCTTCCAAAATTCTGTAAGTCACCATTTCTTCATGTCGTATTTCTCTAAGAACCCAATTATGCAATAAAGCAATAGCCTCAGTAACATGTAACTTTGAAAGTAGGGCCGAGAAGGTACACCACTGTCGTACTCCAAAACCACTCAGGAGATTTCTTACACTTCGTCGCTTCCCCATACGTACAGTTAATATGTCAATCAACGACATGTCCATCTCATACCCACTTATTGGAAAATATTTCTGTACTCTGTATTCTTGTTGGTTTATATATACACTTTCAGGATTAAGAACTACACCAGCAATGCTATTTGTTGGCGCTGACATCGTTACACCATGATTAATAATCTGTACAAATTTCACACATCTGTAATAGAAATATATCGTCACTCTCGCTTCCACTTTCGTACATCCGTCATTACACAACATTCCTTAGTGATTAATGCCTTTAATACAAGAACACTATTATCTAAGGTCATACGAAGTTGTGCTTCTACTTCATCAATATGAGAACAATGCTGCATTTGCACTGATTCTTTTAACCATTGCATTACTCTAAGAAAACTGGGTGAATGGTTTCCATTTGGTTCGAATTCCTTCACTTCAGTAAATATGTTTTTGTTTTAGGAACGCATTATTAAGAGACAATAAACAAGTTAAGTTATTCATTTTTTTCCTAGTCTTTCCCTGCACAACAATTATTTGTTTAGACCACAATTCTTTTACAAACATATGCACAAATAATCACTATGACTTCACACATTTCACTTCTTACTCTACTTTGCCCCCCCTTTTTATGTTTCAGTTCTCGTTAATGTCAACGAATCGTTTTTCCTTTTCCCGTTCAGTGTATGCTGTCATTTCTTTACTCCTGCACGTTACGGATAAAATTTCCATAACATAGGCTACAATCTAAGTCTTTTGATACCATGGATGACCTGCTGGTGATTCGGGTTCAAAAGTTATGATCTAAAGCAGTGGTCTCCAAGCTACGGCCCGCGGGCGAAATGCGGCCCGCGAAGCCATTTCATCCGGCCCGCGAAGCCATTTTGTCAATCATGAAAAAATAATACATTAAGGAAAAATTTGTTGATTTGGTGGAATGCAACCTTTCCCGAAAAAATAGCATTATGTGTAAAGTTCGGCCCTCGAACTATCATGTAATAGCATATGCGGCCCTCGGACAAAACGTTTGGAGACCCTGATCTAAAGCAAACAAAATATTTGATTGATGCCATAATTAGATAATTGATTAGTTTATATATTTTAGATCATAACGTTTGAACCAGAAACGCTAGAATATCGATCAAAAGCTCAAAGGACTCAGACTGGAGCGTAGTTTCCAATGAAAAATTCAGCGAAATACTTGGGTCTAACGGTTGCGCCCTAGGCCAGGTAACATCAGCCAAAATGGCCAAAAACCTAACTCACTTATGACGTCACGCAGAAAATTCCGAAACCCCCAACCAAAATCTTTTTTTCATTGCAGTCTAGAAGACTGGCCGAATCTTTTGAGGGTTTTAACAGCTCTCTGGCGCAATTGGCGGAGGAGCTATGGCGTTGGTAAGGCAACCGAAAACTGCTGGTTTTAGGCCGATTTCAAAGTACAAATATATCGTACACCGGCAGCCACCTCAATCATGAACAACTTAAAATTAAGAAAAAGGATTTGTTTCAAATTATCAGTTTATCATTATAGTGGATATATTGAAAAGTACTAAAAGGCTAATAGTCATATCAAAAACAAGTTCTTCCAAATGCAATATCCTGCATCGTCTTACAACATCATTTACGCCATTTGTACAACTGATCTACGCTGAAGTGGGCTTATGAACATTTCAACTTAGCACCCATTTCAATATCTTAAGAAACAGATCAACTCCTCGTAAAGCCGGGGAAGAACTTAACTTTCATACTACACAATTGGCAATATGATTCAAGTAGTAATGAAGAATTCAAGCCTATGTAAAAGAATGCGAAGACAGGCCGAACAAAGCATGCCATGGAAATATCGAACAAAACGAGGATACTGTGTGGATTTAAATAATTGCTAGTTCATTCATAAAATAAAAACCGGATCTGTTAGATTTTGTGTAAAGTTCTCAATCAAACTTGTCATATACTAAACGGCTGGTTGGACATTTCACAAAGAGGATGCAAGTTCAAATAAAATTTAAACAGCACAAATCACAGAATGAATTGACAAGATTTTAAAACTTCCTACGATTTGACGCTTTTTCATCACCTACAAGAGTTCTTAGAACAATGGGCATCCGTTGAATGTGATCCCAAAACTGAACAGATTTTGGTTTTGGGTGAAAATGCAGGGTGACACAAAAAAAACGGTCATCACCTAAACTTGAATAACTTGTGAAATAATCAATCAATTCTTTTTATTTTTCAGCTTTACCAAGTAGAATTAATGTTCTAAGAGTCTACCAAATTTGACCTTCGAGATGCCATGGACTACTGAGCAAAAGATATTTATAGTTAAGGCATATTTTAAGCAGAAGTCCATCCACGCAGTTCAATTGCAATTCAAAGAAGGGTTCGGTTGTCGTGAATTTCCTGTCCACTCGGTGATCTACAGATGGGTCAACAAGTTCAGAACCCATGGGACTGTGCATAATCTCAATCGTAAAGACACTAACAAACAATCACACTCTGGACGACCGAAATCATCAAGGACACCACACAACGTTGCTGCTGTCAGAGATTCTGTTGTCCACAGCCCAAGCAAGTCTGTGCGTCGGCGAAGTCAGGAGCTTGGAATCAACCGGGAGTCCGTGCGGAGAATTTTGATCTCAGATCTCCACATGTATCCTTACAGGATACAGATGAAACAAAAGCTTACACCTGAAGACATGAGGAAGCGAGTGATCATGTGCCAGTGGTTTTGCGACAAGATTGACGCTGTGCCAGACTTTCTTGGCAATGTCTGATTTTCGGACGAGGCACATTTTGACCCGGAATGGTCGCCGCATTCACCGGACTTCAACCCCCAGGTTTTATCTGTGAGATACCTTAAGGACAGGGTGTATGGCAACAACCCCCAGACTATCCCTGACCTGAAGGCAGCAATCACAGCAGCAATAAGAGCGATCCCAAGGGCGGAGTGCGGGAGGGTCATCGAGAGCTTTGCCCGTCGCATCCAAATGTGCCTGCAGCGCCGGGGAGCTCATTTGGAGCACATTTTTTGAGCGCCAGTGAAACAAAGAGTTTTTGTAGTACAGACTTGAAACTTTGGACATGTCTGCTACACAGGCTTGACCTAATGTAGCTGACGTTTTGTGTCAATCTAAATCAAATTTTGGAAGTTATTCGATTTTTAGTGATGACTTTTTTTGTGTCACCCTGTATATTCCTAGGATCATCCACTGCCAAATCTATGTTTTGGTGTACCAAGAGTTTTGTTTTCGAAATTTGTTGGATGACTTACGTTAAATTACCAAAGTTTGTCAGCCAAGCATCCCAAAAGACTTACCTTTTCCAACCTGCAATTTGGCAACCAGTAGATGAAATAGCTTGGAAATACTCCAATAATCACACCAAGTGCCAACACTCGGCAGTTCGTTTGCACACAAATAACGGTTTTCATTGAATCGCTCGTTTTCGTATTATTATTATCAGAGGTGATGCTTGAAAAAATTGACACTGATCAGTTATCCGTTGATAGTTTCTATTGCTGATGACTGAATAAAGCAAAATACATTTAAAGCTCACAAACAAATCTTTACAAAACTTATAATCGCAAAATTTGCCAGACAACTTTTCATTGTAACCTAAATACGAAGCAACAGCAGCTTGGAACATCATGAGCAGTAACTGCTTACTGATGCCAGGCCAGTTTATAAAGTTTGCAAAGACAACGGTTATTAGTCAATTATTTTACTTATGCCCTGTTCGAATGACACAACCCTCAGAAATCGACTGGTTAAATAAGTCAAGGGTAGATTCAGAACTATTTACATCTGAGCAAAGATATAACGTGTGCAGTTGTACGTTGAGTGGATAAAACCAAGATTGCAGATCTGGGAAGGACGAAGGTCAGTTATTTTTGCTTTTTCGGGCCAATAAGGTACATTTAGGGGTGTGGGAACTATTTTGTCAACATAGCGATTAAACGACTACCGCGTTGCGCATTTCTTGTTCGTTAACTTAAATTGTGAAAATTGCTGGAAACTACTTCCTAGACCACATTTTATTGTTTGTAGTTCTCGTAACGTCAAATTTGTCGCAGTTTGTCGTTCTAACTGTAACTCAGGAACCTCCAGACATTTTTGTCTGGGGGCCACACAAGCCATTACACCACAGTTCGAGGGCCGGACATCTTACGCAATGTAATCGTTTCGGGATATGTTGTATTCCACGAAATCAACAAGTTTTGCGGCCGTTTGAAAAACTTCGCGGGCCGGATTTCGCCCGAAGGCCGTAGTCTATTGACCCCTGTGATAAGCGAACCCGTTAAGGACCTCAAAAACCACTATAATGGCTCGTATTGGTCTTGACATACCTTGCCGACCGATAGAGCTTAGGAGCTAATCGAATCCTCTAAAGAAGCAGAAAGTCTCCCAGCTGCGATTTAAAAAATCTGGACT
>Ga0210059_1015670_pt1 | contig 11033 bp, 5 predicted proteins | sample Ectturendosymbi2_FD_188042 | JGI IMG/M metagenome (GOLD analysis project Ga0210059, IMG submission 188042) | Ecteinascidia turbinata endosymbiont from Florida, USA - Sample 2 (SPAdes) (version 2) | ecosystem: Host-associated > Tunicates > Ascidians > Unclassified | place: Key West, Florida... | reverse complement strand
CAATACAGCGAATTCAGGGCAAGCGCAAGTTGCTCAAAAATCCTGAATGTAAAAAGTATATTGAATACAGTGAAAATTTTCAGGGCAAACTCTGTATTTCATTGTAAGCGCAGAGTTGCTCAAAAATCTTGAATGGTAAGAAATATATTCAATACAGTGAAAATTTCAGGGAAAGCTCTGTTTTTCAAGCAAGCGCAAGTTGCGCAAAAATCCTGAACAGTGAAAATATTTTCAATACAATATATTCAGTGTATATTCACTTGGGGTGATCCGTGTAATTTGGACTAGTGTAGTGTGTAATCTGGACTAATGTCGTGACTGGTTATAATGACTTTGAACTGGACCAAGTCCTCGTTTTTTTAATGCCAGGTATTTCGTGCCTTTTTAAGAACCCTTCTGTTGTCTGTTGCAGCATTGCCCTCAACATCAAATTTTAGCTGACTGGCTGAGGTAGAGAAATTTTGAAGTCAGCTTCGTGAATGCAGTGTATAATTTGGACCAACCCTGGTGGCAGTTTGTGTAATACTGACCGGTGTTACAAATGACAATACTTGTATAAAGTACTTGGAAAGTGTTTTGTAGATTTATAGGAACATTTATAGGAATATTATAGGAATATCGTACAGTACTGTACATGGTACAATCAGAGTATACGAATACGATACAATACGTATAGGCACACTGGCACATGCATTTTGAGTGCGTGTTTCATTTCCCGAGGTACAATCTTTGGTAGAAGCGGGCCGCACGGACGTGCAGATTGCTTTGCCCCTTTTAGTGCGCCGTGCGCGTCTTTATAAATGCCTTTTTCAAGCGAACAGCAACGATAACACAGGCAGGTACAGGGAGTCAGATCCTTCGATCGGGAACCGTCGCTTTAAAACCTTTGCGTTGCGCCATTGATGTCGTATATATATTTGCATCAGTAAAGGCGATTACCGTAAAGTTTCTTGTCTGGGAGAACGCAACATGCAAGGAACACCACCCCGTTGAGTTAACAAGCAAGGTAACTACAGAATTTGCCTATAACGGCACCTCTAGGGGATTGCATAAAAAACGTTATTGCCGAAATGACGTCATAAGCGAATTGAAATGCATGTAAAAGATGCCATCGGGACCGAACAAAATGTAACGTTATAGGAGAATTGACATTACAGACGAAGCGGTTATAGAAGAATTCAACTGCATAGAACAGATTTACAAGAGGTTTCAGGCCCCATTCGGATTAAACTAAAAAAGTTAGTTTCAGGGCAAATTTTAATTTTCAGGGCAAATTTTTGCGCCCCCCCAGTACAATGCCTTCCCGTACGCCTATGCGGTTGTGTAATGCTTAATGAGCACCCAAATATATCTAGAAAGTAGGGGCGGATCCAGGGGGGCAATTAGGGCGATCGCCCCCCCTAAAACCTACCAAAGCAACTTTTTTCACTATGATTTTGTACAATTCAGAAAACAGTATTCGCGGTAGGCTATGAGGCTATTTTACCGCCCATTGTTTTGTCACAGTAGTGTTGTGGAATATACCTCATCTTTTTTACGGTAGTGAACCCGTAATGAGATTTGACTGCCAAATATTAGTGAAATCGTCCCCCCCTAGACTTACTGGCTGGATCCGCCCCTGCTAAAAAGAGATAGAAAAGATGTGCAAGTGGAACGCGCAGCTTGTCTCATGCAGTGTCCGTTGAATCTGTTCCTGGTGTGAACTGCATTGTTTTAAATTTCAATGTTTGAACCAGACACGAAGTCCATAAAGCACAAGCACACAGTGTCTCCACAACGCAGATTGATAATAACAGACACACAGGGTTTTGTAATGGCGTTGGGTTAGGACCACAAGATTACAGACACTTTCTGTAATCACAGTTGTTCGCTAACTCGTAACACTTGGTACAACACTACATCCAGAGTAGTGTACTCCAAGAGCAAGGTTAAGAATTTTGCTTTTTTGAAGATTTTGAAATTTGGCTGTTTTCGCACTGGGATTTTTACAGATTTTGAAATTCGGGATGTTTTTCAACACACTGTTTTTTTTAAATCGAAAAAACAAACAAAATTTGGCTTTTTTTCTGTCGGAAAAACTTGACCCAGAAAATGCATGTGAGCCGCATATTGACATTCATTACAAATCTTTGCTCTTCTGACGAGGGTCTGTAAACATTAAGGTTACGAACTTCCACCCGCCCGTGAAGACTTTGGTTCCGAATTCCTGTCTGCAACTTTGCTTCGAGAGAAATTGGGAATGCAAGTAAAAACGGCTCAACAGCTGCACAAAATACCGGGTATTTAACAGCGGTATTTACATGGCACTGTCACCCAGGTTTTTGCGTTGCTTCGAGATCCACACGCATATCAGTGAGTTCATCTTGCAACTGCGAATTAATGTCTGCATTTTGGACATTAAAGACAAATAGCGTAACAATCCAATCCAGCACACGCGTCCTCTGTAGGTCCTTAAATAGTACCTTAAAGTCTTCACTTAAATTTTTAAAGGTGCTTCACTAAATTCTTAATTTCTTATTTCCAAATCACTGTCAACAATGCTTCTATCTTTTTCCAATTCAAGCAAGTTGGACAAATATAATATTTAAAATAATTGCGTTCACATTTTGGATAGACTTAACTTGGTTTTAAATCCCGTTAGGATTGTTCGAGCTTGAATAACAGCCATTTCGTTCATGCCGCATTGTGTCAAGTCTGGTTTGCCAAACGCATGGGCGCAATGTTGTTGTAAAATGTGGGGGGGACAGCTTGGTGTGAAACCAATATAGTCATCGGGTCGATGCAGAAGTCACGTTTTATATATACAGATTCCCAATCTTATTTCTAGAGGTGTTTTGAGAGCAACACTAATAACGTTTTGTTTGGTGCTTGTAGACTATTTGCATATTAATATGCTTAAATTAGTTGCTGGGCACGATATTGTAGTTCAGCCTGCTTCCATTAATATCGTATTTGAATGTAAACAAGCACAGCAGTATAGTAGAACACATCATTTGCGTTTTATCAGAGCCGTCAGTTGGAGTGCACAAAATGCTGAATCGCATTGGTCGCACGTGCATATCACTCTTACAGTAAAACACTTCAGTTTTCATGCATTTTTATAAGACGTGTTGGTTACAGCGCGATTTGATCTCTTGTTCAAGTCGCTTAACGTTACAAAGACGATAAATATTTTTCTTGCACATCTCCGTTTTTTCAAAAAGCTACAAATCTTTTTAATGCTACTGGGCATCATTCATGCAGCCCCACCCCTACCAAAATCTCCACTGATATCCTCATACCAGCAGCAAACACTTTGGCCTAAAATTAGCGCAGCCTACTTCACAAAATGATTTCAATCTATTTTTACTGTTGGTGGGTGGAGGATGTATCCTTTCAATCTCCCCCTATTGGTCCCTGCCTACATTCCCACACAGAGTTGTAAAGGGGCCTCATTTTGAAGCCTGAACCTAGCCCGAGCCCGGGTCGAGCCCGACATTTATTTTTAAAGCCCGATTTATGCCTGAAAGCCAAATTTACCGAGGGAGTTGAGATATGCGCAACTGCGGAGTAACAAAAATGTGTGCAGGTGTAGTTGCAGGTGCGCGGTTTATCACACCGAAATAGCAACCACCTTGACCAAAACATTGGCATAATCTGGCACAAACATAGCATGTTAGTCAACGATAATACTGCGGAAAGTGTAATATGTTTCCCAAGAAAAAAAAAAACTATCACGAAACTATCTACGATGGCGCTATAGGCATAAAAGAGACTTTCTAGGATAGCTCTATATATACGAAAAACCGGCTTGTAGTCTTCTTAAAACAAGCCAAGAATCGCGAAAGTGATTGATCTTTTCGACGCAACGCCATCGTGTGCTAATTTCCTCACCGCTGTCGCCTTCTCAAAAGCAGTGTGAGACCAACCCCAGCAGAGAATAAAAGAACGCAGCTGTGTTCGCAAACAGAATTAGCTGAAGAAAAATCACAATCACTTCACTCACATACGTTACCGCGGTGAGTAGAAGAAATCTACCTCACGAAAGAAAAAAGTCGTTACTCTTAATGTTATAACATGTTTTGTATGCAGGCCCGAAATATTTAGACAAACTCAAGCCCGAACCCGACCCGACCCGAAAAGCCCGGCCAGACTTATAACTCTGCACCATGTCAAAAGTTTCATTCTAGGAGTTATACTTGCAATAACGACACAAAAATATATTTGAGGTTTTAAATGAAAATGCGCAACGGTGAATTGGCAAAAAGTACCAAGTTTCACCTTCAACACGAAAAGAATGTCCAACAAAACTAGGTGTGATGTGTCTGTAAAGCAAATGTTTCGCACTTGGGTGAAAACATTGCTGCATTGTGGGTTTAGTTAAACTCAAGTAAATGAGATGACTTACGAACCATTGCATTCAGCACAAGCATGAAGTGTAAGAGTCAAGGAAAAAAAATTATTGGATTTGTTGGTCACCATTGTCGCATTACAAGAAGTTAGCCTAATTCCGAGTCAAGTCCCTACGTTTTGAGCTATAGGTCAGCATACAGCTAGGTAAATACTGTGGGCTACTTCTTTTTTTGATTGAAATTCTGTTCACTAATGGTTGAAAACAGTCTTTTGATGAACTCTCCATCCCAAAACTAACTCTCTACAATACTGCTGCTTTTTCTCTTCGGCAAAAGCTTCGCAGAGATTTGCCTGAAAATCTAACTTTCCAACATCATATATACTAGCATCATTAGAATACATGCTGTCTGTTTCTGAATACGTGATAACCAACGTTACAACAACGCCAGTTACATTTCTGCACGGAACAAATCATGGCTGTACTGTGGTCTCTCACATGAGCAGCTGTAATGCTCCCACTGCTACAAGAAAATAACCTTTCTAACAGTATACCACACAGAGTAAAATCTCGAACAGAAGCAGTTAAACATCTTTCACGGTCTCTAGAAACTTGAGAAATGCTAAAAATTATTTTATCGAAGCTAAAATGTATAAACTAACAGAGTCAGTGATACCACAACAAACTCTGTACCAACATCAGCTTGGCTATGTGGCCTACCATCTGACATGAAAAGCTCTTCACACAAAACGTGACAAACATCACTTTTATTTTTCAAACCTCTCCAAATACAAAACCTAAAGAGAAAAAAGTGAGGGGTTATAGCATATTATGTCCCCCCCGTCTGAAAAAGTGGGGAGACACGTCCCCCCTGTCCCCCACCAAATTGCGCCCATGGCCAAACGTATGATTGAATGAGATTTTTTAGGTTGTAGAGATTAAGATTTGCTATGTTTTGCTTATGCATTGCTTGTACTAGCTAATCCAGCGTAAAAGTTTTTTTCATTTTGAAAAAGTTATAAAAAAGAATGTAGTTTTTTCTGGTTACATTACACATTACTGTTGCAACCCATCCCCCAGCAGAAATCCGGGGAATGAATAAGACAAATGGACATTTTCACCCAAACCGGCCTACAGATTTAGTACAGAGTGAATTATGGGTTGTGTTGGTTATCTGCTTTGAACTTTGACAAAGAAATGTTGAATTCATAAACAGGAATACTAAATTTTGTAATTACACCATCATGGACGTAGGCAAGGGGACAGTTAGGCCATGGTATATGTCACCATATCTCATTTTCATACCTTGCCGCCCCATTTTGCTAACTTCGCAAAAAGGTCTTACCACGGTTGAGTGAACATGGCACTACCTAAAAGCAAACAGTGTATTTGGCTATACCTATCATTTTGGCTCCTGCCTCTGCAGGCAGAGAAGCTCATCACTGCATGTTACCAGAAAGAACAGGGAACCTGAGTTTTGAGTTTTGTGCAAAGTGTGTCATATCGTCAAACAAAGTGTCATTGCAAGAATTAACCCAACTACTCAGAATTAAACTGCTGATTTCACGTTTTCTAGAAATTTTTACTTCTTAGTTCCAATTTCCAGGGGGAGAAAATGCCCATTTGCCCCCCTCCCTGCGGACGCCCACGTACAGTAAAAACACTGAATTGCGACTTTGACTTTGTGGGCAAAACATCTCAACAATGAAATTTAAGGCAACTAGGTGTTTAGATATTTTAGAGTTCAATTCATGAACGACAGAAAATGCAGTGTGACTAAACTTTTGCTTAAAACAATTTCGTAAAATTTGAAATGAAACAAATGGAACAAGAAACATAATGAGAATATTTTGATGTAAATGAAGCACAAACTCGGTACATGATACTCTCATATTCAGTAATTTTCGGTATTTGAATTGTTACGTGAAATTTGTATTTTTGGTATTTGTTAAAGTTTGACTGCTTGTGCATTGTTGGATACACGAATATTTTCGTGTATCAAAATGTTTCAAAAGTTAAAACAGCGTTAATTCATATGTTTTATGTTTGCACAGCTTCATGTGGGGTGCATGCACCTTACATGCGGTCCGTATATCCAACGATTACGTTTCCAAGTCACCACAGCGTAGCTACGGTAGGTGACATTTTACAGTATATCACTTTATGATAACACAGTAGAATTACCTTATAACGTCACTTCATAGGGCCGGGGTAAAGGCGTCGTTATAGGCGAGATGTCGTCATAGCCAAACTGCAATAAATCGTTCCTAAAATGGCTTTTCAGTTCAATGCCAAAGCATGGCAAGGATTACAATTGTTCTCTGATTAGGATTGCCGCTTACTGTATCGTGTTTTCGCGTATACTTTGACACGGAAAGGGAAAAATTTTTTTGTCTTTATTTTTCAAAGTTGTAGTCAACGTTATTCTCGGGATATCGAAATCTCTTACAAGTTTTGCCATTTCCGTGCCATTTTCGCTATTGAACGACACAATGATGTCATACTTTTAACATGATTGGTTGCTGCTTCTTTTATTCCACAATTTACGCACTGCTCCACCAAGACTATCGATGAAATTGACTACTCCTGTAACAATCCCTAACACTGTACGGTAAAACTCATAACGATTTGCCTCCATTGCTGCTAATGGCGCAGTCCTTGATGACATTCTCCGGTCACACGTGTCATGGCTCAACGATTGCTGGATTAACTTAACTGCGGTCTATGCGGCCATTAAAGATGTGTGGTAGCTTCACATAGCCGAGCTGACACTTCAAACTGTAAGGAAAACTTGCAACGGTCGTCATAAACGAAAAAACATTATGCGGGGACCGACAAAAAGCGTGGTTATAGGCGAACTGTTGTTATAGCCGAACTCTAAGGCGAATTGTAGTGTATTTAAGTTGGCTGACTGTAAAAGAAGTTAAGGAAGTTTGGCTCATTAGAATCACACTGGTTGAAAATATCGTTTTTGCGTTCACATTTTCTCATGCTCCTGATGTGGGAAAAAGGGAAACGTTTTTAACAATTCTCTACCACTGCGCAAGTTCGAGCATCTTAAAATATCTGTAATAATAAAAAATAATCTTGATAAGCTAACCCAGCTTTTAGCATATTTTGCTAACAAAGCAGCTTCGTTTGGATACAAAGTCAGGAGGTTTTAGTTTCCAAAAGGTTTGATGCCAAAAATTAACTCTATGTGTTGAAAGAAAGAACAGTAGGCTTAAAATATAGAATAAACCAAATAAAATCCTTCTTCCACAGTACAAAATTTTTGTTTGACAAGACACATAGTTCAACCAAATTTGTAAATATGCTTCTGCATAGAAAGATAAAACTCACAAGTTTTAAAGCATTTATTGCCTAATTTACTTTATCTATTCGACATCCAGTATAAAAAAACTTATTTTGAGAGTCATGCTATTGGCAATATCAAATTTAATTGTTTTGCAACAACTTTATTGCTTCTTCAGTGAATGCAAAAGGACAACTTATTTTTGAGTTTTAACCTTGCAATCAGTGGAGTATATTCCAATGATAGTGCTAAGTTGAAAACTGAGCAAGCTGGTGAAACGCAAAGTAAATGAGCATGTGCAAGGCATAAGAATTTTCGTTGGAAGAATGAAATAAGTCAATTTGTTTTTTTGCTATTTGGAGGATAAAAACTTGTAGAAAATAGTTTACCTGCGTAAGAAATAAATATTGACAAAATTACCACTTTTTCTCAAAACTTGTTCATCAAAACAATTTATGCAGAAATTCAAATTAAACAAATTTTTATTGAAGAATAAGTTTCAAACTGGCCTTAAATTGATTCAAAACAGCAAACAACAAGGTTTGAAGCTACACATCAGTTCGTACATTGAGATTGGAGTTTTGGCGTCATTTATTGGTGCATTCGAGGGTAACATGTAAGGTAGGTCATTCCCTTATTGAAGAGGATAAGGCTTTCACCTGATTTTTCATGTGACAAAGATATCGACTTTCTTCTTGTGTTGTTTTATCAACAGAAATAGACCAGTTATGTTAACACTACCAAGTCACATCTTTGCTTTTATGGAGTGTTTCCCACTATTTTTAACACTACACCAAACTGGGGCAACCGCATTCTTATAGATAATGTATGTCCGAATACATCCCAGCTACCGCAGTGGCAAACACACTACTGATTTTATGGCCCAAAATAATTTTATCCAAAAGTAACCACTTAATAGGTTTTTTATATCAAGGGTTTGTACGCTGAAAGTCACGGGATAATAGAAAACTCGATGTATGATCATCAACACAAGGAAGATTTTTTTTTGAGTTCATCAAACAAATTGCACCCATTTTGGTGGGGTGGAGAACCGGTAAGACGTGTGATTGTAGGTTTATCTCTTGTACACAAAATGAAGTCCAACAAATCGCACAGTTTTTCGTTTGACGTTGTTAGAAGAGAAAGTTGTTTTGTACATTGAGTTACATCATGAGATTGTACCAAATAACAAATAACCTTTTCTTATGATTCTAACTTCTAACTAACCTGTTGAAGTCAAGTCTCTGTAGGTCATAGGTTCTTAACCAGAGGTGCATTTATCATTTGGGAGTTGATTTCAATGCCAACAGGGGTAAATTTAGGGAATCACAATTTACAACCAAAGTATACCTATTCATTAATAAAAAGTTAGTGTTACACTAAATAGTGGTCAAAATTTATGTCTAATTTGAATCGTTTTCTTTCCACTCTTCTTCACACAAGTAGGTTACTTAGTTTTACTACACCGCTAATGCGCTGCATTATTAGTATTAAGGAATTAAGTTATCATTATAAGAAAATACTCACATTGTTGTGTAACACAATTAATTTTAGTCCTCTGGAGTAATTTCTGATTCCAAAACCATTTTTATCCTATGAATGCATTTGCAGAAGTAAAAAAATATAAAAGTGTTGGAGATAAAATGTGCTTGGGATATTTGGCAACGAGTAAACCAGAGAAAAAATGTTCAAATCATCTGCTCTGTAGGCAGTGGCGGATTAAGTGGGGTGCTGACTGGGTTACAGCCAGAGGCCCCCAACATTTAGGGACCCCCAAGCCCTAAGTCGGAAAAAAGTGCAATATGTAAACAATAAACAATACACTGTGAAAGATACCATCGCCAGTTGGAACTAATAAGTAGGCGCTCGGTGCTCAGTCATTGAAATTGCTTCGGTGACATAAAAGTAGTTGATTCCTTGGCTTGTGGTCTGGCCGACACTCACTACCAAGTTAGTACTCCAAGGTCTAAAAAATTAAGGTATTCCATCCGCTTGTCTTATTTTGGTTTCCGATGCGCATGCGGTGTCCACGTCATTTAAAAATCGGTCCTGCAGACAGACCCGAAGGATGTTGTGAACTTGTTAAGTGGTGTCAAGTCTCTCAGCAATGGTGAAAGTAATTAGGTTTTATTAGAACAGAGGTCCCCAACCTAGGGTACATGTACCCCTAGGGGTACATTTGCCTGTCCGAAGGGGTACATTTGAGGTTAGCAATAGAAGCGAAATGTATATTTACATAAGTTTTATTTCCAGTTATTTATACATGTATCAGTGAATATTATTCTCAAAAGCCGTTATATGCCTATTGTTAAATGTATCTATGATTAATCATGATAAAATGTTTTGTCGTAAGAAATTTTAAGGGTACACGTTCACCTGTTGAAATGCTGAAGGGGTACATGATCAGAGAAGGGTTGGGAACCCCTGTACTAGAATAACAAATCATGGTGTTATAAGGACTGCCAGAGCTGGTATATATGGCACGTATATGTCCTCGTGTACTTTCATGTATTTGTGTGTTCTTTGTTACTGCGATGCATGTTTGAAGACTGGCGCGTTGCGTGTGGGAGTGAAGACCTCACACAATGTCAACTGGTTGTTTAATACCAATTCTGGTACTGTTTACTTCCAAGATGCAAGTTTGGACATTTTGGTACATACTACTTTTATGTGAATCGCCATTGTTTGGTACAATTCTTGATAACTGACTTAAAACAGAATAAACGTAATAATAAAAACAACAGTCGGCAGATATCGAGTTACTTAAAACTTTGACTGATAATAAGAATTAAACCGTATCAACCACGTCGTAGTTCTGTTCACATTTCGTTCAAGTAACTCTAAGCTTGCTCACGCTAAACCAGTGTTTCCCAACCTTTTCACGTTCGCGGCTCCCTACAGGAAAAAAAATTGCGGCACCCAGTGGCGAACCCATAGCAGTTTGCTTTAAGGTTTAATGATATTTTGAAAAAGTATTTTTAATAATATATTGAAAAACTTCATATCTCGCGGCACGCTTCAGTATTGTAAATGGCACCCCGGTTGGGAAGCACTGAGCTAAACTCAATGACTCATTCGATTTTCGACTTTAGTAAGTCGTGAGATGTGCTTTTGGTTAAAAATTTTCTTGAGTGCCATTTTATACTTTAAGTTCAATAGAAAAATAAAAACAATTCAGTAGTGTTATGTCTTATGAATTAACGTAAAACCATACGTAATAAGTGAAAGTGAATTTCACAACAGTTATTGATTGATATGAATTTCACAACAGTTACTGATATGAACCCATGGTTCATCTGTGCATGCTGTGTTTTTAGATGCCTCGAAAGCATTCGATCGAGTACTACACATGAAATTATTTGAGAAACTAATTCAGAGAAAGGTGCCAATGTGTTTTGTGCGCCTACT
>Ga0210059_1015668_pt1 | contig 11034 bp, 6 predicted proteins | sample Ectturendosymbi2_FD_188042 | JGI IMG/M metagenome (GOLD analysis project Ga0210059, IMG submission 188042) | Ecteinascidia turbinata endosymbiont from Florida, USA - Sample 2 (SPAdes) (version 2) | ecosystem: Host-associated > Tunicates > Ascidians > Unclassified | place: Key West, Florida... | reverse complement strand
AATAAAAATAATATCACTTCATCAGTCTTATCGTTTACGCATACGTTTGGCATCCGTTTCGATTTGATCGTATGGTTTAGAACGTAGCACTTGGCATTTAGTAGTATGGCAACTGAAATACTTCCATTATCTTTACCTCAGGTCTGCTTCACTGTTTTACGCAATTGTCTTCGTTTATACTTTTGGCAATCGCTGAGATGCTTCACTGTGCTGGGGCACTTCGACTCGATAACCGCAAGGTTTTTCGGTGTCCCGGTGCCAAGGTTTCACTTGTTTGTTTTTTTGTTTTATGAATAAGTACGACTCTAGATTGTTAAAATGCCTGTTTCTATCCACGTCGCCGATAGCTTCGTCTCGTGTGTTGGGGCGTGCATAATTGCCTCTAGTGTGCTGAAGTTACGCAAGTGTCTTACTTTGTTTTATATGTGAGCTCGCCGTGTCTTGTGGGCCTTGCGGCCGAAAATCAACAAAACTGTCAAACTGATCTGTGCTCATCTCAGCTGCACGTACGGCACGCTCCCAGCAGACTTCGCTTGAGAAAAACTGAGGAGTTGCTGTGCGGCGGGTACAAATGGGTGTCTCAATTTGAGGCGCCGTGCAGCTGCACCCGATGGACGAGTGAGAGCTGAATGGAGCAGGTGTCTAGGCCCCATGGCATGGCGTCCTGGAGATAGCGTGGCTCCTCTGCGACGAAGCTCAGCAGGTTGGATGCATGCGAGGATTCGAAGGTTGTCTGCTGGTGTAGGACGCAGGCATCCAGTCACAATTCGCAAGGCGTCGTTAATGGTGGGGTCAATAAGGTGGGTATGAGCACTGCGGCACCAAACCTGTCAGCTGTGTGTATATGACAGAATAAGTGCATATTTACAAGAGGTTTCAGGCCCCACGGATTGAAACAAAAATGTTTGTTACAGGACAAATTCTTTATTTTTAGGGCAAATTGTTATTTTCGCAGCAAATCTTTCCGCCCCCCAGGAAAATGCCTTCCCGTACGCCTATGCACACGGGTTCATGTACTAGTGTCATGCACGAATATCATCAACAGTGCATCTGGACGTGAGAAAGATACAGGCCGTCTGTATGAAATCAGTTCCAATAAATGGAAAAGAGAAAACGGTAGGCTACTGAATTGATGTTCAATTATCCACTGACAAGAAGCTTTCAACATTGCAAGACCGCCAGACACTGGAAAACTTCGATGAAAAGCAATATTGTCAGTTATGTATCCACTAACGTATGGAGGGGGGAGGCCACTGTGCCATGGCCACCCCTTGAGACCCTAAAAATAAAAAGATGTATAAACAGTATTGTCCAAAACTTGCTTCCAGAATGCACAAAAATGCGTATTTTTAGGTGTAATTTTGCAACATTTTCCCGGGGCATGCCCTCGGAACCCCTAGAATAGTCGTGCCTTCGGTTTTCCTCTAAAGTTGGCATGTGACGTCACATGATTGTGACGAAACATGACCCACCCTCGGAAATTATGTGCATACGCCACTGATTGTATCCTACGTTAGGTTGTGCTTACTAGATTTCCCGCAAACAGAGATTGTTTGTTGAATCTCCACCGTCCTATATGTTAGTTAACCCCTTAAGGACCGCAAAGCCACTATAGTGGCCCAAACTTTGGCTAGTCATAACTTGCCGACCAATAGAACTGGGGAGTTGATCAAACCCTCTGTGGATTCGGCAAGTTTTCAACTTGAGATCGAAAAAATATTTTTTGGCTTGGATTTTGTTTTTTTGTGTGTTACGTCACAATGAGAGCGAGTCTGTGCATTTTTGGCACCTTTGCCTGGCCCTGGGCGCCAGCCCAATGCGAACTTTTTTCGCTCAAAGATTTTTTGGATTTGTGACTCGAAAACGGGTCTTTGAGCCCTTGATTGACTTGCTAGCACAACGGGAGACAAAATTATGGCTCAAAAACCCAGTTTTTGGCAAAAATTTGAAATTTTCAAAAACGGTGACATTGGTCACTTCTGTCCAACTTTGTCCACTCGTGGTTGGCATCCAGATTGAGCTAGAGAGCTATTCAAACCCTCTAAAGCAGTGGTTCTCAAACTTTTCTGCATGTTGACCCCCAATTAGGGTATACAATTTTCTGTAGACCCCGTGGCCTAGCCCAACAGTTACTGATACAAGGATGGTATGTGTCAAAATAAATTTGAGTACCTTTTATAACATAAAAAACGAGCATAACATAAAACAACAATTGTTCTCCGTCAATTGTTCTCCGTCATACTGCGTAGCCTGCTGCCAGTGTTGCCACTCTGTTGTTACGGAAATGTACTAGATTTCATGTTAAAAAAACACTAGATTCACAAAAAACGCTAGATTCCAAAAACAAACTAACACACAGTAAAAATGCCCAGAAAATGCTTTGCAATGTCAACCATAGACATTGTGCAAACTCATTGGAAACCACAGACAAAGAAAACGGGAGATATCAGCAATGCTGGTGTTTGTTTGTACAGGTCACTGAAACTTTTAGCAGCTGACCAAGTGACTACTGTTGCAGTTGACTGCATCGCCTTGAACTGCTGAGGCAAACACAAGCGAAAGATGGCAGTTTGTGGAATTAACTAACAGGAGAGCAACCAGCACCAATAGAGGTCACTCACTGAGTTCACTCTACTTCTACTAGGTTGCACTATCATTATATGGGATAAGAGAATTACGATAATTCGCTTGTGGTGACTATCACAGTGACTTGTTACTCATGGGCACCATCTAGTGGTGACCATTGATTTACATGTGGCGCCATCTTCTGGCCGCCACACTATGCAGCGGTTTAACTCAAAACATGTTGTATTGTCTTGTGTAATTTAAGATTTAATTAGGAAGAATTTTTAGCAAATTACAATTGCTTTAAATCAAAAGGTCTCAATTACAGTTGCAATTACACGAAACTGTGCAATTAATTATCCTCAGCTCATTCATAAGAAACACGAGATGGCCATAAAAAAATAGAACACTAGATAAAATGAAAAACACGAGATCCAGTGGAAAAACACTAGGAGTGGCACCATTGCCTACTGCTGTACTGCCAGTCTAAAAACTGCCAAACTGCAACACATGCACTACAATATTGTTTGTGACGTAACAAACAGAACAGTTTTATTAATGTCATCACAATGGATTATTTAATAAAAATCTATTTGAATTGAATGTACCCGGGGCGGCCAAACCGCTACTCGCGAGCCGCATGCGGCTCTTTGAAATTTCCGAAAAAATGTATTTTTTTCTACATATTGCAAAGTGTAGAAATATTGTTAACTGGCACTGTGGTCAGTGACGGACGTATGCATAGGCCATGGTCTAGGGCCCAGCGCTTTTGGGGCCCCGCACAACTCCTTCCTATGACGACTCATCATTAACTTAAAATTTGCGAAACTGTGAAGAGTCATAACTTCACAATTCACTTTGAAACGAGCGAAAATGCAAACGTCTAGTCTAGACTATCAGTACAGTAACAACACGATAATACTGTTTGCTACGCAATATAAGAATTATAATATTGCAGTGTCTGGCGGTCTTGCATTGTTGCGAGCTTTTTGTCAGTGGAAGATTCAACATCAAATAAGGAAGTATTGTGTCAAAGCTTTGATACTGAGGAACATAGCTGGGCGCGAGAGAGATGCAGGCCGTCTGTATGAAAGTGGTTACAAGCAGTAGCGTTGCCAGCCCAAAATTTTTTGGGAGGATCAAATACTATGACATAAAGCGAACAATGGTATTTTATTTTAACATTGCCTGTGAAAACACAAAATGGCAAGATATGTTAGAAATTTAGGGGGAATGGTTCCGTTGCCCCCCTGGCTACGCCTATGGTTACAAGAAAAGAATGAAAAAGAAAGAACAGCACTTTCGTGATGTTCAATCTTCCAGACAAAAAGCTCGCAACAATGCAAGACAGCCAGGCACTGCAGAACTCCGACGAAAAGTAATATTGTCAGTATTGGATGCTACGTTTGGTTGCTATCAACTAGATTGCCCGGCCCGCAAACAGAGATTGCTTGTTGAAACTGTATACGCCTATGTTAGGTAAATCATGTAGAACAGTTTCTCGTGAGTTTTATTTGGAAAAAAGTGTCTACGTTGGGCTTACTTCATATGTTTAGCTGAGGGTGTTGCGACAATACTTTGTGCAAAGCTTGTTTTCATGCTGTTTTCCATCAGTCTGAAGAGGATTAAAACGCTGTACTTTGTATTGCTTGGAAAATGGCAACTTAAAAAGGCATAAGTAAACCCTATGTCCACTGAATGGATTGTGTTTGTTCGTTCCATAAAATATGTGGTTACTATAACAAAGGAGCTTACGTACAGCTCACCAGATCGACAACTAGCGGATATTTCTGAGGGCAGCAATACGGACCTGCATGAATATGCATATTTCCGAAAAATAAACCTTCAAAAAACGCTAGAAATCTCGGAAATTCAACGAACTTCTGAACTACACGAAAGAACCATAAATTCCAAGAAAAGATCGCATTGCCATTTGTTCCAGAGAAGAATGTAGGAAAGGTTTCAATTTCTGTTGAAGATCTCAGGCAGTCGTAGAACCAAAGTTGGCACCACAAAAGATAGATCTTTGAGAGGGCCCTACACATAAGAGGGGCATACTTTCACGCTTTTTAGACAAAAGGCCAAATAGGTCACACCTGCGTGGGGCGCCAAAAACTAAAATGGCCTAGGGCCCCGCACCCCCTAAATCCGTCCCTGACTTTGGTGACTAGCGTGCCGTACAGTATTACTTTGCAAGTCGTTACAAAAAATTATGATGTCACAGAAACGTAGATTGCAAATAAATTCGTGTTTTTAGATTTTTATGTTGCGGCTCTTTGTAATTTGGGTTTTACGATTTGCGGCTCATACATGGAGCAGGTTTGGCCACCCCTGGAATGTCCTTTAAAACTACGGTAGCTGAGATTTGATCAGCCCTCTTAATTTGTTAGATTTGTTGAAAAAGGCCGTTTGCATTCCTTGCCCGATTAACAATAATTTTGAATTGGAGACTTCATACCTCCAGTAGACCCCAGCAGTTTTTCATTGACCCCATGGCCATTCAATGACCCCCATTCGACCCCTTGACTATTTATCAACCCCTTGGATGGTCCAATTGACCCCTGGGGGTCGATATCGACCACTTTGAGAACCACTGCTCTAAAGACTCATGAAGTCTTCTATATTAGAATAAAAAAAAAAAACTTTCAGAATTTTTTTTTACCTTTCTGGTCCATGGACCCATGATTGGAGGATGTTTTGCGAATATTCTTATGATGTTATGCGCGGATCCAACGCGCGGATATTGTGGCTCAAAGTTTTGTTTGATCCTGGAGTCGAATACGAGTTTTTAGAGCCCTTGATCGACTTTCTACCATTTCTGGTTCCAAAGTTAGGCCAGAAAGACCCAAATACTTTACAGATCTGCTAGACCATTTCCGGGGATTTTCCGAATTAACTTACCATTCATTGTAAGTTAATTCTAGTTTGGGGTCCAGGAAACGCTAAAAAATCAATAAACCCCCCAAAAAATCAAAATTTTGCCTAAAATCGAAAAAAGATTGTATAAAAAAATGGCTCTGCGGGTCTTAAAGGGTGGTTTGATGACGTCATCAAAGAATATACAAATATGCATAAACATCCTCTAATTATGTATACATCAACAGAAAACCCGAAATCCGAAATCAGAATGTTTATTCTTCTTGAAACTACATGACTTCACGAGTCTTTGGATGGTTTGAACGGCTCTCTGGCTGATTCTGACGAAGATTTATGGCCAGCTACAGTCAGGAGTCAAATTCACCCCAGATTAGCGTTTGTGGGAGCGAAATGTTGACCATTTTTGGGTTTTTGAGCCATAATTTTCGATCCAGATATGCTAGCAAGTCAATCAAGGGCTGTAAAGACCAGTTTTCGAGTCAAGACTCCAAAAAAACATTGAGCGAAAAAAATTCGCATTGGCCTGGGGCACAGGGTCAGGAAAAGTTGTCCTAAAATTGCCCCAACATGCTCTCATTGTGACGTAACACACAAAGAACCCAAAATCCAAGCCGAAAACTTTTTTCGATTTCAAGTCGAAGACTTGCCGAATCCGTAGCAGGTTTAATCAACTCACTAGCTCTTTTGGTCGGCAAGTTATGACTGGCCAAAGTTTGGGCCACTATAGTGGCTTTGCGGTCCTTAAAGGGTTTTAAATTGAAACAGTTTCTCGTGAGCTTTACTGGGAAAAACGTGCCTACATTGGGCTTACTTCACATGGTTAGCTGAGGGTGTTGCGAGTTGCGACAATACTTTGCTGAAGGGCTGCGGAGCTCTTGTAAAAATGATTTGGCTCCGCCTCCGGAGCTCTCTGTTTTCGTAAGCATAGCTCCGGCTCCAGCTTCGGGGCTGTGTTTATTTATACCATGGCTCCGGCTCCGCTCTTGCTGTGGTTTGTTAATACACTTTAACAATTTCGGTATTCCTAGTGTCCTTTTTGTAGCAAATGAGCGTTTTCTTCCAAAATATTTTGAACTAATACTGCTACCGCTACCTGGCCTGGATAGTTGCAAGGAGTTTGGTCTAGAGTAGCGGAAGTCGGTAAAAATTATTCTAAAAAATATCCGACTTTGGGCTGATCTTCTGTTCGCCGATTGTGACTGTTTGTGCCACGAAAAAGTCTGTAATGACAAGAACAAGTCCCAACATGAAATAAAAACGCCTTGAGACATTAATTCCGGGTAGAACAGACCCTCGGATTTCGCCGCGGCGACCAATTTCGATCAAATTAATTTGTCTCACAGCCAGGGCTGTGGAGTCGGAGTCGAGGAGTCGTATTCGGAAGGATTTTCAACCTGAGGAGTCGGAGTCGCAAAAAATTTTAAGACTCCGACTCCGGGCAGACCTTTTGTTCACCAATTGTGACTGTTTGTGCCACAAACGCGCGTAAGCGTCACACTTGGCAATTTAAGCAGCTTAACGTTTCAACAAAAGATGATCATGGCCATTCAGGAAGGCTGTTGCGCACTAACTTGCATACCAACACTCAGGGGTCATTCCAGATCAACAGCGTCCCTTGGACTCATCACGCAAGCCACTGAGTGAATGCAACCGTTCGGGGCTTGTATCACTGAAATTTCCACTTGCTCATTCTGGCTGGCACTATCGTTGCTCTGTGACGTTGGTTACGCAACAATGAATGAGAAGTTCTCATGGGAACTCGTTCATTGTTACGTAACGCACGTCACAGAACAATGATAACGCCAGTTAATCCTCTTCGTCTTAGGCTCATTGATATTAGCCCGAGTTACCGGAAAGTTTGTCGTTCGTTTGAAATTATTCTCGGATGGGTACTGTTCACTGGATTGGAATTCAAATCCAATGTTCTATGCAAACTCATTTCTCCAAAAAAACATTCAATCTGATATAAATTAAATTTGAAAAATACTGAACTGCATAGGGCAGCTCGGACTCCAATGGATGAGCGCGAGCGAACATATTCAAGAGAACCGTTGTTACGAACGATATTTTTTTATTCGCGTCACCTGAAGATTGAACGCCGAAGGCCAACATGCAACGAAAATATATAAACACTGACAAGGCCCAATGGAAAGAGACAGAGTTAACAACCTTTTAATCAGTGAGGTGGGTTGTAGCACAAACATGCAAAGCAAGCAAGCTAACATTCTACAATATAAAGCGTAGTCGAAGACTTGGGTTTATCCCAAGTGCTGGAATCGCCACTGCCGACACGTGATTTAAATGTTTTAAATTTTAATAACTAAAAATTCGATTTAAATAAGTAAGCGGTAACTCATAACAAAAACGCACTGTGACCTTAATCCTCAGTAAAATAGACACTTGGATTTCGTTACGTTGTCAGGTAGCCGTGCACTTTATTGCGTGGTATCGGCGAAGCACATAGACTGTCTGATCGCAAACAATAATCCCGACCTATGGTTTCTGGTCATACTTCTCCTCCTGCTGGTTTGCAATGCTTTGATCCAATTAGTTGAAGAAAAGACAGCAGCTTCGCTTGGTCTTTTACGTACAGTAGCAAACTTCTTTAAAACGTTAAACAGACAAATGAGTTTCTTAAAACAAACAAATATTCCTTAAAACGTGCAAATGAATTTCGGTTCTTTTGTCGTACAATTCCAATTGAATACAATTCCAATCGTATTCGCTTGGAAGTTGGACTGTAGTGATTTTCGTAGCAATAGGCTAATCCATGTCGAGTTATGCCGTTCTATCGCAACATTTTTGTGTTAAAAAATCCATGTTGACTAATTCTTAAACCTTGCAAGTTTGTTGTACCTTAGTGAAAGCAGGGAAGAATGAAGTGTTTAGATAATGAAGAGAAATGTGAATGCTCCCAAGTGGTTAAGCTAAAACAGTGGTTCTTAACCTTTTCGGTCTAGTTTCCCACTAAGGCCAAGCACCAAGTTCGAATTTCCCTCCTGATATTTTTAGTGACAATGTTTTACGGAACGCTATTTAGCCAATACTCATAATAGCTATTAGCTCGGTAGTATATAGGTTTCGCATGATAGATATAACAAATAAAAGGATCTACTCATGGGTTTCACTCAAGGATTTCACTCATTTACATCATATCAATCAAACAGAAAAGTAAAGTGCTCATTTTTAATTTTTGATGTGATTTTTGCGATTGCTTTCACTTCACCAACATCTCGATGCGAGGATTAATGGTAAAAATCTTGATTGTGTTACTAGAAGGGGAAACTTGTTTCAACGTGTTGCAAGCTCTGTCGTCTAAAACAATTTTAGCACAATTCCGGAGGCATGGTTGCACTAGTTCTGCTAAGTCTCATGACTTTTTCACTTTAGCAATGCGAAGTGCAATCACATAGGATGCCTCAGTGGACAAATTTACTTGGTTAAATACATGTCCTGCATCCAGTCTGACACGTTTGAGACAACCTTCCTTAGACTTACTGTAAAGTAGCGTGCTCAATCCATTTTGCTTGCTCCTTGTGAGCTTTGTTTAAATGCTGCTTGAGTTGGAGTGATTTCAAACAGTTAGCCAGTGTTTTCATGTACAACATACCCTTGCGGGATATATTGTCCATGTTTCTGGAGGCAAGCAACGCCATATATGATGTAGTCTTCCTTGTATTTTCGCTTATTCGCTTTCGCAACTGACATTTTTGCACTACACTAGAGGTCTTCGGAAAATAGTGATTCGTTAAGAAGCAGATTGTCATGTTTCACCGCAAAAAAATTTCATCTAACTTGTTGCACCATAACACCACCTCATCTTCAGCAAAGTATAATTTCATTTCAACCTTGCTGATAAATTTGAAGTCAGCTTTTTTACATATCATTTGTACTAAAGCTACGCAGTACGCTTAACCTAACTATCTACCTATAGCAACCGTGGCTACCTTTAAACAACAACGGTTGTTATTCCATTGTGACCTTTGAACCTTGTTGAACACTAAAAACCCAATAATGGTAAAACAATGCACTAATTGACAAGTAGATGTTTCTTTAAAAAATAAGTTAGTGACTTCATATTCAGATTTCCTTCCGTAGGTATTGTAGTAAAACAATTTCTCACTGCACCAAATCAGAAAGAATTTCCCACTGCATGGATGAAATTCCCACCAGTGGGAAATTTCCCACCGGTTAAGAACCCCTGAGCTAAAACTTAAACTAATTTGTTTTACTGTCTTGCTTGGTAGTTTGTGGATTTTCACCTGTATAAGAGCTTACTTGTAACATGTTCATTTGGCCATCTAAGGAAAAATATAGCGACACATTTACGTTCAACAGAGCTGAAGCTTGACAGCGATCGACCGTAAAAAGTTGTGTCAGTGAAGTCATTTCAGAGACTATGCCCCAGCACGTTATCAACTGCGTTGCGCAATATGTTCACATGCACACCGATAGAATGCATACATTTTTCAATTTTACTTGTTTGCTGATGTCGTTTACAAGGTATCTGCTTTAATCGATTATCAGTCTTCATTAAATTGTGGCTTTTTGAGATGAGTAATTTTTTCTGTAAAATTAAAAAACTAACTCCTGCTTGATCATATTTTGAAAAAGTGAGAGATGAACGTGCATTTATATCGATTTAAAACATGTTTCCGTATGCTTGGAAAGTGCAAGTAGGGTTCATGAATTCATCTGAAAAGAATTATCACTTTAAGTAACTAATACAGCTGAAGGTCGGAGTCGGCCCGGAGTCGGAGCGGGAGTCGGATAATCGAAATTGCCCGGAGTCAGAGTCGGATGACGGGACTTCCGACTCTATAGCCCTGCACAACATAAGCAAACAAGGGCGACTGTCAGTGCTCGAAAGATACATCTGATTTTTGGTCCTTGGTTATGTTCCTGCTTCTAAAGCATTGCACGTTTTCTTCTTTCGTATGCATGAACAGGAATACATGTTGGTCAGAACTTTGATTGGGTAAGGTATTCCAAAATAGCAGGGTTACTAATACGTCCACGTCGTCCTCCTGGGTAGCTCATCTGACCTAGCGAAATCAGTAGCAACATGCCTAGCATGGATACCAATGGTTGCACGTTTTGATACAATTAGTTGCCGGTAACACAGTTACTTATTTTCGTCCTCTACACGAGCGTGGTCCAACTACAGGCGGGCCACATGTGCACACGGACAGAATTTTTATGGCCCGCGAGCTTTCTCACTATTGATTGTTGTGTGGATATAAGTTGAGTTGATTTTATTTGACGATAATTAATATTCAGCAAGAAAAACACACATTAGAGCAAGGACGCCAGGGCATTGAAGGAACCGGAAGGTGACCGAGTCGATGCCCCTCAACAGCTAAATTAGCATTGTTGCTGTCGAGTTTCAAGTATTGGTGTTGCATATGCACGGGAAGAAGCTTCTAGATCAGGGCTACTCAAATGGCGGACCGCGGTCCGAATCTGGACCTTTGGATGTTGACAGCCCGACCTCGTGAGCGTCTCAAAGGTTTATTCTATACCCAAAAGTTTTAATCGACAAACCTTGCGCTTTTGGCCGTACTTCTAAAGCAACTCCTAGCCAACTGCATG
>Ga0210059_1015667_pt1 | contig 11034 bp, 5 predicted proteins | sample Ectturendosymbi2_FD_188042 | JGI IMG/M metagenome (GOLD analysis project Ga0210059, IMG submission 188042) | Ecteinascidia turbinata endosymbiont from Florida, USA - Sample 2 (SPAdes) (version 2) | ecosystem: Host-associated > Tunicates > Ascidians > Unclassified | place: Key West, Florida... | reverse complement strand
AGCTCGAGTCCCATAAATTGAATTGAGATACAGTTGATGCACTGGCGCAGTGACAAAGAGTATAACGTAAACAACAGCATTGCCTGCTTATAGATGACTTGGCTCGCTGTGCCACATGAATTGGCCGTTTTTTTGTCTGCTTGTTTAACCAGAACACTTTACAACTTCTTAGCACAGCGCTGGTGGTCTTGGATTTGGTCGTAACTTGTAAGGAAAGGAATGTTGCAGAAAGGTCGTACCAAGGTTGAATGAGCACGATGACGTCATATACTTTACGGTTTTAACACGGGTCTCTACAACAGCGATTTGAACCCCTGGCCCAATGTGCTAGTTTCGCCCACAGCGTAAGAGGCGGGTGGGGCTGCCGCCCCCCGGCTTAAAAAATTTCAGAGCAAATTCTGTTTTCAGGGCAAGGGCAAGTTTCTCAAAATTCTTGAACGATAAAAAATATTTCAATCCAGTGAAAAATTTCAGGGCAACTCTGCTTTTCAGCGCAAGTTGCTCAAAAATCCTGAATGCTAAAAAAGATGCATTCAGTAAATGAATTCAAGGCACACTCTTTCAGGGCAAGCGCAAGTTGCTCAAAAATCCTGAATGTAAAAAGTATATTGAATACAGTGAAAATTTTCAGGGCAAACATAATTTGCTCAAAAATTCTGAATGATAATGAGTATATAGTCAATACAGTGAAAATTTTTCAAGGAAAGCTCTGTTTTTCAGGACAAGTGTAAGTTGTTCAAATATGCTGAACGGTGAAAAAATTTTCAGTGCAGTGTATTCAATGTACATTCACTTGGGTGTGGTCCGTGTAAATTGGGCTAGTTTAGTTTGTAATCTGGACTGAAGACGTGACTGGTCATAATGGCTTTGATCTAGACCAGCTATGTCCAACCCAAATGCGTTACTGAGCCAAAAAGTGTGTCACTATCTGGACCAGGGCCGCACATTGAATGACATATTAATGAAGGCCGCACATTGAATGGCTTACCTTGATCTTATTAAATAATTTTATCTTAAGCTAATGTAGGCCACTGAAAGCGTTCGAATCCTCATTGCAATGGTAACAGACGTGATGTCGTGGCACTGAAAACCAACTGCATCAAAAATTTCAAATTCAGGTTTATCAAAATAAGAACAGGTTGTCAGTATATAGGATACATTTACTACAGCGAAAGCCTAAACTGGGCCCCATACGCCCCGCGGGTTGGGCCTAGCTGATCTAGACCAAGGCTTGGTTTTCTGTAAAAATCGAACAAGCGGATGTCGGTAGGTCAACAGCTTGATCTAAGAATTCGGTAAGCTCCTTTGAGTGCGCGTGTTTAAGTGCCTTGCTCAACCGCACAGCACTTACGATAACACAGGCACGTGTAGGGTCAGACCCTTCGGTCCGGAACCGTCGCTTTTAACCATTGCGCCATCGAAATCGCGTATATGTTTGCAAAGGTTAGGGTTTAGGGTTAGCGTTTAGGGTTAGGGTTCAGTGTTAGTGTCAAAGGTTAGGGTTTGTTAGTGTTTAGTGTTGATGGGTTTGCGGTTGAGGTAAATGGTTAGGGTTTAGGGTAGGCTATAGGGTAAAAAATGTATGGCCACCTTATCCTTTATCTGAGAAGCAACTGGCATGTATGTATTGCAGTGATCAGCAGACACGTTTGATACGTTTTTTTAGTCTTTATAATGTGTAAACAAGATAGTAAGATACCATACGGTCGTTTAGACATTGCCAAAAGTTTAGAAAGGAAGTGACTACAGATACGCCTGGCCTGACACAATTCAAATAAAACGGTCAGTTTGTCATTCATACGGCGTGGGTCTCGTGGTGTAGTGGTTAGGCGTTACGGCTGCTGTGCCAATGGACTGGTTTTCGGTTTGACTCTCACCTTGCCGACTTTAGCCTTCTTTTCTTTGTTTACTTTTTTCAGGCTTACGTGTTACCTTTACGGGTTAGTGTTAGGTTAGCATTAGATTAGCGTTGGCTTAGGGTTAGGGATAGGTTGGCATTAGGTGAGCCTTAGCTTAGGGTTAAGTTAGGGTTAGCTTTGCATTAGGTTAAGGTTATAGCTACGGTTAGGGTTAAGGTTAGGTTTAGGGTTCATCTTTTACGTTTACTACGTTTCCACCAAGCCTACTGCACTCTCGTCGGGCGTTAGTGTTATGTCACAGGTGGCATATGAATAAGTTTTCAAATTTCAAGATCCACAGGCGTATCTATAGCCACTGCCTTTAGATAATTCACTTTGGAGTTTAAGCAGGAGTCGGAGTCCAAAATTTTAAAATGTTTCGGAGTCGGAGCGGAGTCGGAGTATATTCAGCCGAAGCAGGAGGGGAGTCGGAGTCAAAAATTTCAGACTCCGTACACCTCTGCAACGTACTAAACGCAATATCTAGGGAGTACTAATTAGAACAGAGTCCTATTAATGTGAGAATGAAAGCCCTTATCGTACTAAATTATGTGAGAAATTACGTGTTAATACCGTGTTGAGAAGAACGACTTTCTCGGACTGCTTGTGAGAAGGTAAGCGTTTTATTTCATGTTGGTGATTTGTCTTGTTATGAGACGTACAATAAAAGACGATTATACTTTATTTGAATATCTGCTGGAAGTGATTTCTTAAAGTAAGGAAAGTAATAAATCGAAAGAAAAAACCGGAATTTCTAGGGCCGTCAAGCAGGTATCGGAGCTTGTGAATACGGTCCATAGCCTAGCAAAAGACCCATTATTACCGCATTTGTTAGGTTAAAATACGAACGGTATCACCCCTCGGGGTCCTACCATTCGTTACACTAATTACAATAAATTCCGCAAAAGTTTGCTGTTCATGCCACCACGTGTGGAAGGTGCTGTTCAGTATCTTCATTTTCAAGTTTTTACATATGTTCTAAACTTATTCTTCCAACACGATCAGCCTAACAGCTAAGATCTATTATTTTAGCATAGACGTGTGCATTTGTGTTAGCCACAGTTGCAGTCAATCTGAAAAAGAAGTAAAATATCAGGTTACGATCTAAAATATTACATTGCTGCAAATAAGTCAAGTCTCAAGTAGGAAGAGGAAAGGAGGCAATTTGATACATATCACATAGCTTAGCCTTCCACATTATGCAATCTTCGCTGCAACGTGTTCTACTTACAAGACTAAAACTTACTTAAACGTTTACAGCTTCTGAAGTCACATTATGAAAACCCAAAATCCCCTCTAGTTTAGACAGTTAAATGTGCACTGAACACAGCATGCTAAGACAAAGGCAATATGGGACTGATACACGTAACTACTGCAGCGTATATGATCAACTACCAAGGAATGTGTACAAATGCACATTTCCAATGACAAATGACTTACAACCTCAACAAACATATTTTATAAAAGTAGCAGTGCTTCATTGGACTGCGTTAGCATAAGTGAAATATGCAGTGCAATAAAAAGTAGGCTACAGTTGCTACTGTTCATGAAAACTTAACATCACAGCATTCAATTGAAATATTAAATTTTGGCAGGATGCAACATATGAAAAGAAACTGTTTGAAGTTGAGAATACAAGTGGAGACAAAAATTCTTTGACGTCAGGCAGTTTGTTAAGATTGTATTCTTGACGTCAGGCAGTTTGTTAAGATGTTATGATTTATGAGCGTTTATTTCGAAATTTCGATTGTAGTCTTGAGTTTGTTTTTTCTCTGCTGTAACTTCAGCCTTTCAACTTTTCACCTGTAAGCTTTGCTTGCAATTTTCAGGACTGAGGATGCGTTATTTTACGTGAAATCGATTTCCTATTAAAAATTTGCTGATCGATTCCTTGCTTACACCCATCGTGGAAAGTACATACTTGAATAGAGATATGTGCAAGTTTGAATCATCGCAAAAATACGAAAGCAGATGGCAGTCGACTGATTCCTCGAAAGCATACAGAAACACTAGTGCTTTTTAGTGTGTAGTCTTTTGTTAGCTCTTTTGAATTTTATTTTATTTGAAAAAATTTAAATAAAACTTGACTTTTTTGGCCTTTTTTGACTAATTCAATTTTTATGTCGGTTTGGCAGATTTAAAGACGATTTCAGCAGGTATCTGGGCAATGTTTCTTGACACACTGCCGAATGTTAAACTTTTATATGGTAACTCTGCATTAGAGTTCTATAACTTTTACTTTTGCTGTTTTATGCGTTTTGGTTTTGTTGTTTCAGGTTTCTTCTTAGCAAGACCAAAATTTTCGAGAAGTTTATTAATTGAGTGAGTTGTATTCTGTGTATACAGTATATATGTATATGTTGTCTTTCAAAAGTGCTGCGCATAACCTGCATGGGTGTTGAAGTGTTGTGGTGACTGATCGCTTAATTGCACGAGATCCCAGACGTTTCCAGCTCTTGTTTCTAATGACGCTGACAAGTCTTGACAGGTAAAATAAAGTCATAAATTCTAGTTTCGTTAGAGACCATGGCACTGCTTCTTTGAAATGAAGTACCTTGTTTGGAAAATCTGCAGATAGCTAACTGTGTAAATTATCGTAATATATCTGGCTATTGCTGCCAACGAAGCGCATTTTTTGTGACTGTTGTCGTAATATGGGGCATTTTCTTTGTGGTGTAGAAAGGGTAAAGCGCTTTGTGAACGTCCAGTTGCATTGCATCGTCAGCAACCTGAAAATTATAAGCAAAATGTCGACGCTGTCCTCCCCTGGAAAATTTCTGCGGACGCCCATGCCAGTTAGAATTTACAAATTATGATTAAGACTTGGAAAAACGGCGAAAATGCAAATTTATGATTGGATTTCGTGTTTACGTAACAAATTTGTTCGTTCGGAGCCTCCAACAGCTTGTGCGATCGTTTCATTACACTCACGTTTGAAGTTTAAAGTAAATTTTAGACCGATGACCTTTTGAAGTGTCGCGGATCCCAGTGCTTTCCAACCAGAGGATCGCAACTCACTTTCAGGCGGGCCACGAAGCATTTGAAATGTTACAATTTTCCGGCATTAGCAGAAACGTTTTTCGAAAATCAGGCAATTTTCTTTTGTTTAGATCGTTAAATCGGAACTATTGAAATCCGTCCACTGTTAACATTTTGCTTCTTTATCACATTTGTTGTTTTAACGCATTATCACATAGTTCGGGCCCGCAAATAATGTTAGTAATGTGGGTCGCAAGCTGAAACATTTGGGAAGCACTGATGTAGCCTATTGACTGAATGCAGTCTTGTGACATAAATATATTCTTTAGTTTCCACTTTAAATTGCACTGCGTAGAGATAAAACGCTGAAAAAGACAAACTGTGGTTTCCGTTGTAATCTACTAACGCCTCAATTAAAGCTTGGGGTGTGCCCAACCGTCTGAAACTCCGAAGTGGGTTGAGCGAAATGTGGCAGCAATCGCTCTTTGCTTTGATTGTGACCTTCCATCAACTGAGTTATTGACAACGTTTCCCATGAAACCTATAATACACGTAGCCACGGGGGGTCCATTATTCATTTTGTGCTTTGAGGGGCGGTATCCCAAACAAAATACTGTTGCTCGCCTAAATGCCAACAGTTTGGCCTCCCCAATTATTTTGCCCCCCAAAAAAAATTTTGGTCCGGCTACGCCACTGAAACCTATCACAGCAGGTGTGAAATTCCGTTTCGCTTCAGCTTTCTAAAGTAAACGTTTTAACACGTAAAATAGATCTCCAAACAAAACAGGTTCTTCAAAGACGTGGGTGGCGCAAGAACACGTTGTTGATTATTGCACGAAAAACAAAATCACTTCATCAAATTCACACGCTTTTCAATCTTCGTAGACGCGTGGTATACTTGAGAAAACAAGCGCAGATACTCACCAAAGCATTTCGGAAACTTCGCGACACTCAGTAACTATAGAAGGTGCCGATGGACGAAAATGGACGAAAAAACAAACTAGTGCGCTGATGTTTTTAGATAAGCGTTTGTGCAGTTACACATCATCATGAGTTTATAACCATAAAATTTCGAAAATGTCCTGAGTTCGTTATTCAATTATCCATTGCTGTGTTTACACGAAACATCTTTACAAAACAAGCCTTTTTTATCACAAATTTTTCAAGTTGCATTATTTTGAAAGATATTGCGCAGTCTTAAGTTTTTTTTCTGTTTGGAAATTTTCATTCTTAACCGCGTTCAAAAGCATTTGCGGAATCGCTGGTTTCTACTTTTATCCGAGGAAAATATGCTAAAATGATTCCATATCAAAATCAAAATTTAAGCCAAAAAAATTCGTAGAGTGTGTGATAACAATGCAACCATTTTTTTGTCTGCAATAAAGATTTTCAAATTTCTTGTAAAAGCCATTTCAAATTAATGTGTAAAGTTTTTGTAAACTACATCATCAGTTTTTGTGTGGAATTTTTAAGGTGTGTTATTTGAGGTGATGTACTTTCAAGCACATTGCACTACTTTGAAAGGAGCTAGCCCTTGTATTTTGTGAAGGAAAGAATGGCCACGAAGTGATTGAGATATTGATTCGTTATAAACAGTATGCATGCTGTAACTTTGGGCTTTAAAAATATGGAAATTGATCCATAAATCCAGCAATGAAGTATTTCTATGAAGAACACTGCAATAATACAGAAACTCAAAATATACTATACTCAAAGAGCAGGGCTGCGGTGTCGGAGTCGAGTCGCAAGGAGTCGAAGGTTATTGTGTGGAGTCGGATTTCTGACAACACTGGGAGTCGGAGTCGGATTTTTTGTCCGATTCCGACTCCGGATGTCCAATTGGATCTTTTTTTACATCACACTCCTCTAAAATGGGAATTCTTGTTGAAATGGTACAATTTCTTTTGAAACTTTTGTTGAAACAGAGGTTTCTTGCTGTGTACCACGATTTCCGTTGATTTTAACAGCCAAATTTCAATCCCTCTCTGTTGAGTCGGGAGCCGGAGTCGGAAATTTTGGAAAGGTCGGAGTTGGAGTCGGATATTTTACCTCCGACTCCACAACCCTGCTCAAGAGTGACCAACACGATTTTAATGAGAACAGTTAACTTTGAATTGCTGTTTGGATAATTGCTGTGAACGTTTCTTTATTTAATCTGGAATCGTTTTCTGAAGTTACTTAAATGATGACACTTTTAATTTTACACACTGAATTCCAACAAAAAAAATACAAATCACTAAAAGTGAAATGGATAACAATGTCTTTCTTCAAGAATACTTGTTGTGTGATGCTGAATATCAAGTCAAAATGAAAAAAAGCAAAAGATGGCGACTGGAAAAGATGCTAATTCTGACCAGCCCCCACCCTGTTCGCTTAACACAAGTACAGTTTGGGGCTTCTGAACATTGGCAGCATTAACAATGCTGCTAAACATCTACTTGGAAACAAATGAATGAAAATTTGATCTTCTGCGTTATAAAAATGTAGTTACATTTTTTTGGTTTCCCACTCCCAGAACAAGTGGTATTCCGTCTTAAAATGCAGCGATATACTCCTTGCCATATAGAAGTTGCTGCAAGATCAATGCATATTTGAAAGATTGAGAATGAATGTAGAGTAGCACACGCTTTAAGGGTAATTTGAAAAATGTTCTATGGGCCAGGCTGCGTGCAATACTGCATCTCCAGGTTGTGGCTTACCAAAAATCTAAGCTTGTTTCTTGCTGCATGTATAGCATGCATAAAAGTGTTAGCACGTATCATAACTGAGTTTTATTCCGCTGCTTGAAGACAGTTTCAAGGTTTCCAACATGTGGCGCAAAAAAGGGAATTGAAGTCTTTGTGTGGCAGGTTTTTACTTGGAAACAACTTTAAAACTCCTTGTCCCAACCGGAAAGTTCCTTTTCCACAAGTTCGTCTTCTCTCTCGAAGCGGTCAAAATTTCGCAAATCGGAGCTGTTGGTAATCTCCGGGATATACGGCGCTTTCGCTTCTCTTTTGCGCAAGCCCTCCCAGTCAAAGCCCTGTTACGCAAAGCAACTGTCAAGAAATCTAAAGCATCATGTTGATTTTAAAGAGAGCAGGCATTGTGCACATGCACTTTAATCCTTTGACACAGACCCAAGCCAGGTGTTAAGGTTTTGGGGGCAAATAAATTTTTAGGGAGGTAAGATTTTAGTTTTTGTTATATGTTTAAAACAAATGTTTCTGGGCACAACAAAATTTGGGGGCGCACAAATAAACATGTTGGGGGAACTGCCCCTGGATGATTCCTGCCCCCTAAAAATGTATTTCCCCCAAGCCTTAAAACCTGGCTACGGGCCTGCAAGAGATACGACAATGGGTTTGATAAACTAGATAAAAAAGCATAGTTATAGTTTGGTTATCAACAATCTTGTATGGGCAAATATGTCGGAATACGAAGCGAAAATTTTATGCGGAGGCGTGTTTGATTTTCGAATTGTATATTACAAAACTGTTTAAGTTTATGCGCATTGCCTTCACTGCTTGAGATTTTACGACGCAAGTGGCGTAGATACCAGAGGTATGTTGGCCAGTTGAGATAACACTCCCTTGCGAACTTAGTTTAGCTCTTGTCACAGTTGTACATGCCATGCTTTGTAATGCGAACTAGATTTCAATGGTTGATTGCTAGTTGCAAAAAATGGCTTGTCGTCAATGAAAGAATCCATCAAAATGCCCTTGTGTAGAGTAATTCCATAACTCTCGCTAGCCTATCTGCCCTGATAATTTCATGTTGCTCTAAGATGCATTGCATACTTAATTACACTGAAAACACAAACACGGCCCTAGCCTGATTTTCGCAAATTTTTATTAATATGGGAGTGGATGCCCTCCCATACCTCTACTCGTTCGCCTATGGCCGCAGCTGGCTTGTTGCTAAATCTTAGGAAAGCAATAGAAGCAATATATTGTTCAGAAAAACTTCTAATGAAGTTACTTACGTAAAACCATCTGCTTCCTTTGATTTCTTTTACTCCATCTCGTAAGTTTCCTATTCTTTCGGAAGGGTTTTCGCGACACAGCCGTCGAATTAGGTTTTTCGCGTTCTTCTGGATCTTGCTCTAAACGACAAACAATACACCATGCCAGAAATGTCACATTCAGCAAACCATTTAGTGCCCTTAGCGATGACGCATTCGAAACAGATTATTTTGAAACGCTTGCCAAACCTCTCTGTACACCACACACACCCCACCTTTGTCATTACCATTGTTAATAAAAACGTTTTTGCGTTAAAGCGCCGTTTCCAACTGTACAGATCCAGACTTGGCATTTGTTTGGGACAACCGGAAAACAAAGCGAAGGGATGGACAGTAAAAAATAAATAAGTATCAAGAATACACAAAAAATGAAATTATTACATAAAACATCCAAAATGGATAAATTACTTTAAATTATTAAAGTTTGAAAATTTACATTAATGTCATGCAATAGAGCGTGTGAGTTATAGGAAAGTTGTTTCATGTTAAAGCGAGCGATTGTCGTACGACGTAGGCAACTGCTTCAAATTCCTAACCCATATCTTGGCTAATGATTGTCACCATCCACTTCATCAAACGTAAGCTAATTTTTGCGATGAGAGGATAGAAAACTTTGTTTCTAGTGAGAAGCTCGTCTTAGGTTTTCAAGAACGTATTTTTTCGAGCAAAATCTACACTGCATTAGGTTTTGACATATAACATTTTTCCGTTGATCTTTCGAACAGCAGTTTTGTCACTGCAGCCAAGAAAAACGATTGAGTTGCCTAGAATGCAACGCTTGACACAATTCAATGCTGTGTTGTGTGCAACCACCATTGACAGAATGTGACAAAATGTTAAGGATATCTGTGAGTTTGCGAGGGGCTTTTTCTACCATAACTCAAATGTCGACAACTGCTTGGTTCCACGAAACTTAAAGGAATACCCCGGCTACGGCATATGCAATGTGACAGCAACTTATTTTTGTATGGTTTGGGTACTTCTCTTACCATGTAGCGCTTGAACATTGTACAAGCAGCTTCAACCTAAACCACAGCGCCTTTTCTCTCTTCCAGAAAAAAACTTTGTTTCAGGAAGGCTTACTTTTTTATACTCACCGGCCATTCTATTGCGTCTATGCCACGCAGCGCCATTCTGTAAGTCTTCATTGCGTCAGAAGAATTGAAAGGAGGATTGCCAGTGAGCATCTCAAAGATCAAAATTCCGAGCGCCCAGTAATCAACCGCAATGTCGTGGCCCTACCAGAAAGAAAATGATAGCGCTGTAATCGTTGAGATATTCAGTGGTCCATGTTTGCGAAATAACTAAAAATGGTAATCGTTGAGATGAACTGCTGAAGCAACCTCAAGATTTGTTTGCCCAAACATTTTTGAACTTCAAGGTCGGCATGATTTTTGCGACGGTGAGCACCAACGAACGGTTTCATGCAAAGTAGTATTTTCACAGACTAGCTCTTTCGTTGTGGAGCTGCTGAAACTAATAGACGCGAGGTGTTACTATGAATATACTATCAGCGATGAGCAGCAACCAATAGGCTGCTTATCCTTTGTAGTAAAAACTGAGTTTTTTGGGGGTTTTACCACCAAGCTAACAGCGTATCTGACCGGTTACCAGCGGCTGAACTTAGTATTTTAAGTCTGGCACAACCGGGGCAAAACGCAGGGTCTTGCCAAAGTTTGCAGTAAAGAATGAATTTTTTACTGCGTGCGAAATTAGTAGTTTATCTTACATACTCAGCTTCCAACAATCTTTTTTATGTGTTTTAGGTGTAATACTGCTCATAGAAACTTTTATAAAACTATTCAAGGAACTCTTTAAGTATTTAGAATTAACCTACCTTGTTTAATATTACTTCTGGAGCGACATATTCCGGAGTTCCACAAAATGTCCACGCTTTTTCGCCGTGACTGATGCTCTTCGCGAATCCAAAGTCGACAATTTTTATGTAACCCTGGCTATCCAAGAGCAAATTCTCAGGCTGCAAGGAGTAACGTGCATACGTAAATATCACGTACTTGCTTGCCTGATTTTATGGTCGGGAGAGAATCGGGAATCGAACTATCATGATTCCCAGGGAGAATTTTGGCCGAAATTAAAGCAATGCCTTACCGACTGGACTAAAGAAGCACTTCCCCAGTCATTTCGGACTCGGGC
>Ga0210059_1015666_pt1 | contig 11035 bp, 4 predicted proteins | sample Ectturendosymbi2_FD_188042 | JGI IMG/M metagenome (GOLD analysis project Ga0210059, IMG submission 188042) | Ecteinascidia turbinata endosymbiont from Florida, USA - Sample 2 (SPAdes) (version 2) | ecosystem: Host-associated > Tunicates > Ascidians > Unclassified | place: Key West, Florida... | reverse complement strand
ACTAGTGTTCCATCGAACACCGGTCGAAAATCACTAGTTTAACGCAATGAGCGTAAATATGTTTTCTTTCGTGAAAGTAATTAGTTTTAGGAGCAAACGAATAGGACTTTCTTGTTAATTTTAATAAATTGAAAGAGCCAAAACAGAACTAAACATCATAATTGTGATTATAAAATTTTGTTTGGTGTTCCCCAAAATTTTTTTATTGCATAAAGTGGTCCGTGATGCAAAAAAGGTTGAAAAACACTGGTCTAGTGCATAGGCAGATGTGCCATATACAAAAATTCAAGTTTTGTAAAAATGAAGTTGATTAATACATGCTTTAGAACATTTATGTTTTTATCCAAGGATTTCTTTTTATGTCTCTGAAATGAAAAGGTTAGACAAATTTCTCATTTCTTGTGATGTTGTACCTTAGGAAACATTTCCATCAGAAAATAAGACAACATGCAATTGTTATAGCAGTAAGCAAGGCTACATTCGGTCTTCTTATCAGGTAGCAAAAATGGTATCTTTGAGTATTATGGGTAGTCATTTTTTCTACAAATTAGGTAGTTTGAATTTAGCTCATGCTTAAAGTCACAAGTTATTTGAAGCTTGACTAGTAAGTGGTTGCTTTAAGGTAGACTTGCTAGATGACGTTAAAGTTTTTTTGCCAGCTCTTAGCCAGTACAACGTCAACCATTTTTTCTTAGCAAGGATTTAATTAAAATTGTGTAGGCTACTTGCTAGAAATGTTTGCATTAAGGTATATGCTGGATTATTTCCTACTTTTGCACATTTTTCAAACAACTAGTATCAATGCAAGGTGAGGGCAGCATTTGACTCATCCAGCCTCAAAGCTTTCCGAAACAAGTCTCAAGTTGGATGCTTTTGCATGCTATGTTCTTGTAATGAAAAAGATGAACTTTTTAAAAATTTAGTGTTTTGATTCTTCTTGGTTGTTGTTTATGGTTCGATGTATTCCCATAAAGACATGATTGTGAACAACTTCGGGATACCAGCTGCCAATCATTTTATCAAAGGGGGAAAGTGTGAAACTTTCAAAAAGGTAAACGTTGTAGTTTACTGATGGTGAATGCAGGGAAATTGGGCGTTAAAATAAAGAAGTGGAGGCGATGCCAACTTGCTCTTGCCTAAATTTTGCCAGTTTTGTCTTCCCACCTTTCAGTGTTTTCAAAGTTTTGTATCATGAACACCCTTTTGCGCTTTCTCCTTCCGCGATGTCAGTCATGCCGTAGTCATAGGAACGTATCCTTCAGTTGCCTTACCTTAGGCTTGATCAAAAATGCTTATCATGGTTGGCTGAGTATGATGACGTCATCAGAGGGGCCCCCTTTTTAGTCTTGCCTCGGGCCCCCCCAACCTTAAACCCACCACTGTTTCAGTTACCCAATTTTTATATTCTCAAGTCTATGGCAACATGGTAGAAAATAGAATGTACCAACAGCTACAGAAAATTTGTGGGAAGAAAGTTTGTCGCATAAACGTTTTTCGGGCAAATTTGGGGAAATTCGGGCAAAATACTTTTGCACCCCCACAAAACTTGCCTGTTCCTACAGCTATGATCACGTGAAGCTCAATAGTTTGACTGTATTTCTTCCAGAAGTATAAGTTTTGTTAAAAAATTGCTTAATCACTCCATTTTGTAATGCAAGGAATTGCGATGGAACACAGTTTTAAAGATCCAGGCTAGTCAAAAATATCACCACGCAATCCTCATTTTTGTTGATGATGAGGATGGCATGGTGATATTTTTACTGGCCTCAGTTTTGTTCAACTACAGTATACACTATTCCAGGGTTTTTATCCCATTGACTCACGAGCCTGCCAAATTTTGGCGCAAGGATTTTCCCCAACACTTTCAACCACAACTCGCCAGCCGATTGAGCTAGAGAGCTATGGAAAGCCTCAATAAATCCGGTTAGACGAGTACCTTCCATTAAAAAATTTGGAGGTTCTGGATTTGAGGTTGTTTGGAGGGTGACAAATTAAAGTGGGAGGATAGGTTTAGACTTGTTTGGCCAAGGTTGCCTTACCCAGGGCTCCCACGCCCTAGGGGTAATTCTTTGTTTGTTTTTTTAATGAAACTAGACTAAACTCCGCATCTTTTGAGCCCTTGATTGGATTTCTAAACAAACAAGTAGCTTCCTGACTGACAACCAGGTCCACATCAAGAGAACAGACAACCACAAAATTCGTTAATGAACGCTACTTTAATTTGACGAGCCCACAAAAAGTGGCCAACAAATGTGTCAACAAAACGTGGTAAACGAAAATTACAGAACCAGTCTGGTGCTGTGAGGACCTTATGTCCTGTATCAGAATTCAGAATCAGCCGTATGCTATGTCAGCCTTGTGCTGCAAGATTCAAAGACCTTATGTCTTACGTAACAGCCTTATGCTGAGGCAGCCTTGTGCTGCAGAGACGTAAAGACCTTTTGTCTTTCTCTTACGGACCAACCTTCACGTTCCTGGTAATGCTAAGAATAGAGATTTTGGTTTCATATGCTTGTCACTTTTCTGTAATATTGTTTTCGGTGCCTCTCTTTTTCTTTTTATCTTTTACCTGTCCAATTGCTTACCCCCACCAAGACCGTACCCAGGTTTTAAGGCTTGGGGAGGAAAAATACATTTTTAGGGGGAAAATGTTTGTTTTTATCATATGTTTTAAAACAAATTTTTCTGGGCACAACACTTAGAGAGCACAAAAAACATTTCGGGGCAGTGCCCCCGAAAGCCCTCCCTGTGTTTTTTTGTTGTTGTTTGTTTACTTTTTTATTTTACGTTGATTCAATGCATTTTGTTACTTTTCTTTTATTTTGTGTGATACTTCTTCAATTTAAAATTGATTTGTGCCCGCAAAAGAGTTGGAGCCGTTGACCCATAAGCTCTTTCGCCAACCCTTTGTGATTCAAATATGTTAGATCACATCAGTTTGCTAAACCCGAAGTTTTTGATGTTTTCATATTTTCATCGTATCCCAATAACGCCATTGTACAATACAGTAGGATTTTTCATTAGAAACCATTAGGCTTACTAGCAGGGTTAACTTGATTACTGGCAAACTTCGCTAGGAACCATGATGCTTACTACTAGCAACAGCATAACATGAAAGTGATAATATTTGACTAATTGGTAGCGAATTAGCGTTTCTTTGCATGGCAGTACATTTTCAGGAGCGTATAAAATGCAATGTAAACAAATGTGGTCTTTTCTTGAGGTTTTCACCTGTGGAAACAATTTTATGTTTTCAGCACGGTAACCAGTCTTATTTTCTCCTAAGCTTTGTAGGTTAAATTGTGCTTTATTTTGTGATTCATCACTGCTTGAATGCAAAAGATAAGAAATCAGAAGTTTTCACCTATTTTAAAAAGCCAAAGATGAATTTCGTGCTGGAAGCCATATTTCTTCGAAAGAGCTTTTAAACACATCTTGGCATTTGCGTTAATGCAAATGTATGGACGTTAGAAATAACCTATGAGAGAGGTAATCGACAATGTGTTTTGTGCTCTTTGCACGGTTTGCCCGGGTAGAGCTGTTAGCTGGAATCGCCAAGACTACAACAGGCAAAGCATTCAACAAGTACAAAACACTTGGTCGATTGGGACTGGACTGTGTCCAAATATTCGAACGCAAATGTAGTTTTCCAAACAGCCATTATCTTGATTTCAGCCGTGCGAAATAATAAAAGATCATCAAAACCAGCCACTGCCTTTCCAGAATTTGTTTATATTACTGATATCTTGAGTTACATTTCTGCTAGTAACATTTCTGTGAATCGTGTGAACCTGTGATTGTTGTTTTATCGCTGATTTTCTCATGGTAAGAGCCTTGATTGCAAAAACTACCGGATTAGGCTACTCAAATAAGTTTGGTTTATTCTTTTATTTTGTGTACTTGATATATTTTTTTTCCATTCACCTTGAGGCACACCAAGGCAAATGAAAATATTAATGTATCGAAACAAACAGAAGCCGGAGCCATGTCGTGAAAAAAAGAGCTCCGGATCCGGAGCTACACTCACGAAAACCAAGAACTCCGGGCCTGGAGCCGGAGCCATGCTCAGGAAAATAGAGCTCCGGAGCCGGAGCAGTGTCATTTCTACGACGGCTCCGCAGCCCTGGTTATATGTGCCAAGCCCAAAACTTAAGCGCATACGTGATCATCACAACAAACCTCTTTTTTACTGTTCTCCTCAGCAATTGAAAAAAACCTCCTGTTCACTTTTTCCTTCAGAATGTTTTCGAATTCACTTTTCAGATCGTTGTTAAATGCGTTGGTGCAGTCGTTGAAATGCTTGATCGCCTCTTCAGCTGATGTCGTACTGAGCTCATCAAGCTTATTGCCACAAGCATATCTCCCTCTGGTTTTCTTCATTAAGGTTGAGTAGAGTTAACACTCGTCTCTTAATTCCCATTTCAGAAAAACTAACCTTGATTTTAATCGCGTTCATTAACAAGCTGTTTATTGACGTCAGGTACCGAATAAATACGATCATGCAAGGAATGGATGAACGCCATTCGATGCATTTATTCTTGATATTTGCAAACGCAAAACAATGCCTTTCAAACTATTTTAGCAAAACCTTTGAAGTTGCATACCTAAACAGCATACAGTTTTTAGATCGTTAAAATTGTCTCACTACGTATGCAGCTTCAAAGTGTTTGATTCGCGTTCAGTGGTTTACGCAAGCGTGCTTTTTAGATGCAGAACGAGCGGAAATTTCGTAATGCGCTTTTATGACGTAACGTATGATGTCTCTACGAAATTAATTAACTGCAAAGGCAATTTCAGAAACTACAGAAAGATTTCACCAATGAGCATTTGCTTGCAAACAAACGACGTCTGAGCAGCTTAGGACGATCTCAAGACTCACGTAAAGTCTTCGATTCTAACGCACTGGCTTGTAAAAATGCATTTCCTTCTAAGTGCTCTGGAGCGTGAAACTCTTTTTTTATTATCTACTCTACAGTTAAAGAATGGAATGCGCATAAAATAGCTTGGAAGGAAGGTTTGATTTTCACAAATATTGAAGTTTTTGCAATTAAAGCAGATTCATGAACAGAGTGTGTGCAAAAGGCGTAGCTGCGACACTAGCTGCACTCAGAAAACGTGTGCACAGTTCATTGCTATCTGCTGCATGTGCCTAGCATCTTGTGTGCCGACATTACGGTAATTTCGCCGTGCGTTTATTTTACGATTGTCTGTCCGTCAACATATCCGTGTGCAAACGGCCAAATCAATCGATTGCTTCAAAAGTGAGCACACTGAGGCTCTCTACGCAGTTCCGGACGGCCCGCGGAAGCCTGCGGCCACAGGCGTAGGGGGCTACAAGGTTTTGTCCCAAATGTATGTTTATCCTCAGTGTAACTTCTCTAAGTAATAAATAGACAAATTTAGTGCAAGTTTCACCTCTTTCAAACCGGAAAAGGCTTACATTGACAAAAAATTTTTCAGAAAAGGATAAAGTTCAGATACAACTTTTTTTCATGCTTGATATGTTTTTTGCTCGAAAGCAAACTAGTTGAAGGGTTACAGCCTTTTCTGCAACCCCACGTCCTACGCCTGCAGCGTATTAGTTAAAATATCAATCATTTGTTACTCTTATTAACGATGCTGTCTGTATGTTGCATTACGTTAGACAGCACAGCCAGATTTTAAATAGGTGCTGCCATTTGAAATTTAATGGCTTTCTGTGTTTGAAAAGTTTGACCACTACTTGATTACTTTCTTCTCCTATACTGATATGAAGAATCGTTTGTTGATTCCTCACGATACACAAAACTGTTGCGAACAACAAACCCGTTAATGAACCTCCAAAAATCTTGCTACCGTTTCCTAATTTCGTAGAAGAGATGAACTGATGCTGCTATCATTTCTCATTGATTAAAAATCTGATAACTGAAGTAAATTACAAGCATATTAGCTCGCCAGTGCTCCTCCATGTTTGCGCAAAATATGCTTAAACCACACAAGTACTACATACCCACCTTTTCTAAGCACTGTACGTAATAAGTTTCAGATTGCTTCACTCTTTGCATTAGTAGGTTTCTGACATCCTGAAAAACACATTTACAGTACACAGTGATACTTGAAGCCCGAGATAGTTTGTTAGGGATTGCGCCACATCCGAAAATAAAAGCAAGAGTTGAAATGTTCAAATGCTTTCCTTTTATAGGACTAAAACTAAAACTCGCAAGCTTTTCTGGGTGGAGTATTCCATGACGGCATAGCCTAAAACTACCGGAAGGTAGGTGGATGGCGCAATGAGGCCGATTGTTACGTGTTTGAGTTGATATGAATCAGGTCAGTGTAATCACAACTTGCATTCTCATGCATCACAACTGACGCCAATTGAACAGCGTAGGCGATGCGTTTAGGATAAAGCAGCAAGCCTGATTTTCGTTTCATATGCTTTTATTAAAGCACCACTAGTTATTATAAGCACAAGTTATTAAAGCACAACTAGTTCAAAAAATTTAATAGCTTTCCAATGCCTGAAGTCAAAGTCTTTTCGTGCAAAACTTTGCTTAATCTTGGAGTAAACTTAATTAACGTTTGGTTATTTTGGTGACAAGGAACTGAAAGGTTGAGACTCGGGGGTTACAATCAAGAAAACCTTTTTGATGCATGCTTGCAGAGTTAAACCGTTACCCTTTGAACTGACTGTCAGTTTTTTCGTCATATAAATTAAAACATTTGAAGAAACCCCTGACTACGCATGGTATTACTGTTGTTATCGATTTGGGCTTTTCTTTTCAAATGGCTAGCAACCATCACTGATTTAGATGTACAAAACCTGGAAAATTTGGCTCTTCTAGAGCGTAAAAGCTTACAGTGTCTGACGTAACGTGAGTTGTAATCACTACGTTTTCCACGTTTAGAAAATCCACTTTTAAGTAGATGTACGACAATTGCTAAGCTTAGCACAACATCACGTTTTGGGAAAATTTGGACTTTAAATGCTTAGCTTCGAAAATTTATCTTTAAAAAAACTATGTAGCCCAGTTAAACTGAGATTTACTCCATATACAGCAGCAACAAGCAATCCTCACCATAAGAAAGAAGCAACACTTTATACAAATACAACAAAACAACAATATTTCAACTTTATCTTCGCTTCTTTATGCTTTGTTAGATTTCCAGCTGCTTTTTATGGATAAGTGTTATTATACCTTTCGCTGTAAACGAGAAGCCGCCAACGCTTTTTCCGAAGGAAAATGGCCGGACTTTTATTGCTGCATACAAAACGCTTACGTGGTATGTCCTGGAATTTTCTCAATTATTTATATCTTCTACTACAAGCCCTGGGCATGACGCTAAACTGCCACAAGCCATGGGCTGCAGTTCGGGAGTTTTGCAGTGTTTCGAGAAACTGAAATACCTTTCAGGCATCAGTGTTCCCTCTAAGAAAATTCTACACTGAGCAAATGTTTGTTATATTGCGCACTGAGCTTATGCGATTGCGCAACCATACAGACACGCAACCAGCGAAGCATTCCAATCGTTGAAGCATTCCAATCGTTAAAAGCGCTATGCGATACACAATATACATATACTGTATTAAATGTAGAATGCTGGAAGTGTGCGAGAATGAGATAGCACTACGCAAATTGTCAGGTCTGCGCAGTTGCGCACCTTAGAGGGAACACTGGCCATCATTGTCCCAAGTTCAATCTGGCCCGCGAGCTATGACACCCGAAAGGGCTCGAGCTATGGATCAAAGAGTCTCTTTGAAACGGCATGCTGAGCGTTTCAGCCAGTAAAGGCAACCAGTCTAAGCATGGAGAACCGATAGGCATTTGAGGAATATTTTTCCACTCGGCCGACCCTGCAGCTAAACCCGCAGGCGCAAAGTATTGTGCAAGACTTTCCTTGGAACTCTCTGTGAAGACTACTTTCGGATTTTTTCAAACCGATCACCTGCTCTCGAAGAGTTTCTGCCACACATTTTCAATGTCCTCAACGTGTGTTTAACGTCAGGCTAATCCAAAACGAGAACACCAAGATCTCCACATAAATCATGTTTGCCATACAACCCTAAGCTTAAGGCGTTTACACAACAAAGTTTACCACTTTTTTCAGTTTTGAACTATTTTGCTTAACAATTTTTCCAGAAAAGAAAGGTCGCAACGAAAATTTCTTGATGCACAATATTTTTCTTTTCCTTTCATCTTTAGAAACTTTTGTCTTAACAATACTTTGTTGGTTTCCACGCGGATTTAATGAAATATTATGTTCTGTTTAACCGTGTCTAGCCAAACCGTCTCAACGAGTTTACAAAGCACTTGGCACCTGCAAGTACCGGTTGTATCTTGGCTATTGTCGGTTTTGAAAGATTTTGTTTCAGTGCGCAAATGGAAAAACTTTTTTGGTATTATTCATCATCGCTTTTTTAAACGTTTGTTTTGCATGCTATAACCAGTGGCGTAACTGAAGGTTTGAGCCAGGGGGGCAAAGCTTAGCTGAAGGGAGCCCACTAGCCAAAACTCAGAAAAAAGTTAAGAAATGAGAGTGAATCTCTGGATGTCGTGGATGTCTATACTAGCTAAAAAAAACACGAAAAAACCCCGAAAACGCAAAAAAACAATAACCTAAAGGATACTAAATATCAAAGTGTCAACTAGAGGGGGCCCAGTTTTTACATTTAGCTTGCCATGGGGACGGCTCGCCCCCTTGCCCCCTGCCAGTTACGCCACTGGCTACAGCCAGTGCCCGAAAGCCGAAACAGACCATCCGACCGCAATGCATAATATTTCAGCAACAACATGGGTGGTTGCTAACGTTTGACAGGCAATTTTTCCGTGAAACTAAGACAAAATTTGTGCAAATGTACACTCTCAGCCTCACCTGACGTTGATGTATATACCCTTCTGTTACAAAGTTACAATTACTGCAAAATTTAAACCGTTGACCTTGAATATTGGATTCACCGGTCGCAAAAACATGCAATAATAATAAGAATAGCAACACTCTCTACGCTAATGAATGAAACTCACATACCTGGTCCATCGTTCCTGTAACAGCTCAGCTTCTGTATGCCGCGTTGTGCCGTATTATTACAGAATGCCAGCAACTTACGTCAGACATCTGAATTCACGGCACTGGTATAGCAGTGCAGCAAGTAAGGTAGCTCGAAAAGGAACCTGGTCACGGACCACTGCTAAGTGTCAGATCCGTGACGTGTTTGGCTTTGATTGTATGAAGCCATTTTGAATAGCTGAACAATAAACTACGTAACTGATTAACCTATGTTGCGAAATAAGATAGCGCAGAAGGAACAATGGCGGTATAGGTTTTCAACATTGGGATTCTTCGTGATTATTGCTGGTTATGTTTTCAGGTTTCTGTGAAGCGAGCTTTGTGCAAAAAATCCTGCAATTTTTTGTATGGTGGCAGTGAACATTGGAAAAATAACTTGCTTTTATTCACAAGATAAGCTTTGTGTTGCAGATTTGAAACCTTTTGCGTCACATTCCGGAGTAAATGCTAACATTTGCTGTAACATTAAATCCAAATACGAGTAAACCTTGAGAAGCAAGACAATGAAGCTCAAAAATCGGGGTTTTGAAGAATTTAGAACGAGAAGAAAATGTCTTTACCTTCTGATTTCCGTCTTAATCATGGGCGTCCGCAGGGGGGAAAACGGGCATCCCCTTCCCTTGAAATTGGGACTAAAAAGCAAAAATTTCTATAAAATGTGAAATCAGCAGTTTAATGCTGATTAGTTGGGTTAATTTTTGCAATGAACAGTTTGTTTGCCGATATGACACTCAGTGCACAAGAGTCAGGTTCACTGTTGTGGTAACATTGCAGCGATGAACTCGCAGTTCACTTTATCCGCTTCTTTGCCTGCAGAGGCAGGTTGCGAAACTGGGGAGCGCATTGTTCTACTATTGGCCTTTGTTGCGTAACAATAACATGGCAACAAATCTTCGAAGGTGCAGTTGAAGTTACGGTGGTACAGGCCCGTCGCCAGGATTTAGCAGCAGTGGGGGCCAAAAACCAGAAGGAGCGGCCAAAAAACAGAAGGGAGGACCACAATTTAAAAATACAGTATTGGATGTATGCAGCAACCGATGCAGGGGATGCATCCCCCCACCAGACCTAGAGAGGTGTTGACATGACATTTGATTTCATTTAAAACCATCGCCAAAATACTTTTGTACTGCACATTACTTGCTAAAGATGCTAAAATTTAACTTTGCTAACAATTAGCCAAAAACTCTTCTTCGTTTCATTAGATGAGCTGGCCTTGTTTATGGAACCTGATATAAAATAGTCAATGATCGCATGGGCGTCCGCAGGGCACGGGGGGAAAACGGGCATTTGCACCCTGTCTGGAAATTGGGATTAAGAACCAAATATTTCCCGAAAAAACTGAAGTCGGTATCTTCATTCCGATTAATTGATTTGATTCTTGCAATGACAGTTTTTTGCCGGAATGAAACTCACACTGCACAAGAGTCAAGTTCACAGTTGTAGTGTTATGCAGTGATGAGCTTGCAGTTCACTCGTGTCCCCTCCTTTGCCTGCAGAGGTGGGTTGCGAATGTCGCGAGCGGATTGTTCTATTGTTGGTCATAACAATATCATGACAACAAATCTGCAAAGGTTCACTTTATATTACTGTGGCAGGCGTTTTGTTGCATGAGACTGTTGAACGCAGACGTCTTGGCAGGTAATGTAGCGAGAAAGTGACATGCTGATTGCGGTAAGCCATGCATATTTATACTTTGTGAAAAGAAGCACGAGTGGGTCTATGGCAATGCTTCAACAAGTTTAAAAATTCCATTATTAGTGGGAGTGTGACCAATGTGCCTGAGTGTCAAACTACGCTTATGCAAGCTTCTTTCCATGCAATATAAAATTACTTGGCTTGTTGCAGTAGAATACATCTACGCAGGCTTGTAGGAATACGTCATAATCGTTAAGGTTTAGTTCTGACATCTGAGTGAATACTGAGTGCAAAGCTACATTTGCTGTGGCAAGTTTTCATAATTCATCTGGTCAATTTCGCAAAACCTGCGTGA
>Ga0210059_1015665_pt1 | contig 11036 bp, 4 predicted proteins | sample Ectturendosymbi2_FD_188042 | JGI IMG/M metagenome (GOLD analysis project Ga0210059, IMG submission 188042) | Ecteinascidia turbinata endosymbiont from Florida, USA - Sample 2 (SPAdes) (version 2) | ecosystem: Host-associated > Tunicates > Ascidians > Unclassified | place: Key West, Florida... | reverse complement strand
ATGTCACTTTACGCTTTGGCAAATGCCACTTCGCAGTTTGACAAATGTCGCTTTGCATTTTGGCAAATGTCGCTTTGCACTTTGACAAGGGCGGCTCCCCCTCGAGTCCTGCCAAGAACAGGAATCGTTCGAGCTTCCCGACACAAAAACTCTCGCTTTTCTCGTCGGTCAGTTGAGACGAACGGCCAGCAGTAAAGCAAACACGGCCGGCGACCACCGCAGCTTGAGTGCTTTTGAAAGACCAGTCGCCAGTCGCTGCTGGCGAACAAATACGACGTCGCAAATACGGACACGACGGCGCTTAACGCAAGTCGCTCAGAAGCAGGGTAAGCATCTCGTAGGGCACTTGGGCGCTGCCTGTTCGTCTCATATCCAGCAATGGATTTCGTTGAATTGTGCCGTTGTTGCGATCGGAAAGCCCGAGCGGCAAGTGCGCAAAGCTTCACACTGGCAGCAAGCAACAATGGAGATCACATGCCACAGTCGCTCTTCGCGTATGCTAGGGGTGGGCAATTGAGCGGCCCGCCAGCCACATGTGACCCACGACTGCGTTTCCAGTGGCCCGTTGAAGCATTCAGGACAAACCTTCAAATCTGAAAATCCCTCCAACCCATGAGAGTACTGCAAAATGTTAGCGTTGAGGTTAACTTGAACCGAGACTTGCTCCAATAGAAAGTACAGCCCTCCGCGAAACGGGTCTTTCTCAAAGTGGCCCCCAGGCCAAATTAATCGCCCATCCCTGGCGTATGCTATTATACTTTCAATCGTTGGTATTACCAGAGATTACACGCCGCAATCACTCTGTTATTGCTTGTTCGCGCCACATATAGATATGGGTGCTATTCTTCGCACACATCCCGTTCATGGTGAATCGCACATTCAACGCAACACCAACGGAGAGGTTGCAACATCGTAATCTCGGCGATGCTTTGTTTTGATTCAAGTCTTATTTTTTGAACAGAATCGATCGAAACGGAGTCAACAGTGACCGACTTGTCTGTCACCGGTAAGCTGTTTCGCTTTCTACTAATTGCGTTTCGCCGCGTATCCTAGCAACGGTATCGTCGGAGCGATATCACGGCTCCTTTCGACTTTCCAAAGCTCGTGCTCATTGTCTTTATTATGTCGAGTGGTTGGACGTTTCAACGTTTTATGCACATTTTTTTGTTAGATTCTGATCGTTTCCTTCTGGTGCAGTGCACTAGGTTCGCGGCTATTAGGTTTGCTGTTAGCTTCCGAGGAATCAGTCGACAGGGCTCTGCGTTCTTGTTTTTTGCGATGACTCTTGCACACATATATATTCGCAGCTTTTGCAAATCGCTTCCACTTATTCGGAAGGATTTGAGTTCCAACAAAGCCAAGACCTGGTGCTGTGTTAATTCAGTTTGTCGCTGCTGTTTTTTTTTTCGGTCATTGGCTGAATTCTTTTTCAAATGACCAAAAAATTGACTCATATCGATAAAAAATGTCCGAAAAATGAAAGATGACAGGACGTTTTTAAGCTATTTCGGAAATATGACCGAAATGTCTCAACGCAAATAAACGTATTTGTTATTGTTCTGTCACAGTTGCGTGAAATCCGCGCCGTTCAGTCGGAAAAAACTGCTTATAAAAAAGAAACGAATGCAACGAATGCAGTAAAACATTTCCGAGAACGAAGATTTGTCTTTCAGTCAATGACAGAAGCTACTTCATCGCCTCCAAGAAAAATGTTTTGCTTCTGCTTCATGATGGCACTAATGACATTATGAGTAAACAATGCATCCTCTTTGTTGTCAGACAACAAGAAAAAGCGACGAAGGAAGCGAAAGTCGAACAAAGTCGCTCCGCTAGTCAATGATCAACCTCCTTTGAGCTCCGTTGTTCTCACACCGATCAAACCGAACAGCTTGCCCGACGCCATTGACCGAACTCTAGGTGAGTGAACAGCGGATTCGCGTTTTCTTTCTGCGTTGTCGACGATAGATCGTCGCAAGTACGTGCGAGACGTTTATTTAAAAAACGGATGCACTTTGAAAAAATCACGGATGCGCTTTTGTCGCGACCGTGGAAAAGCTGCACTGTGCGTTGAATTGCCTGTAAAAGCGGTCGACTCATCTGGTTTAGTTTTGCAAAGTGCATTTTGCTTAAGAGTTGTTAACAGACTTCAGTGGCGCTGCGCAATCTTAAAAAAGGTTGAAGCTGAGTGTGGTGTCGCGGCCATGTTTTCCTGTCTGTCTTGGACAGCTTTTCGTGAAAGTTTTCTATCATGTCAATCATATGTTATAACTACGAAGCACCTTCTCTTAAACTACGAGTTTGTCTTGCCAACGGGGCGTAAGTGATGTGGGATGGCTTTTCGCTGGGATTTAGCTGCAATGAAGAAAACAATTTTTAGTCGTTTGATTGGTTTTCTGACGATTTCCTAAATGACGCAAAGGCTCTACCGACTATTTCCGATATTTTCACTGTGCTTTTTCAATGGATATATTTCATCAACCTCTCACGTGTATCTCCCACGGTACCATGCACTGCGTTATGTGCGTTTTTAATCAAAATTGACGTAAGTTGGACGCATAAAACGATTCGTGCGCTGTATTTAACACTCGTTCGTGGTTCTCAGTCGCATGCAGCCTCAAGCAGCCTTCGTGAGGCTCGCAGCAGTCTTTCAATAACATCTATTATATTTCGTTACACAGACTTCGCTCTGCAATGAAAAACGTGTCGATTGACTTAAATCTTCTTTGGTGCCGCTCTCGGACAAAATCGTAGGTCTGGATTTGGCTCGCCCGAGCGAAAAGTTGGAGAACCACTGTTTTAAAGCGATTTAGCCGACGCGATGCGTCGTTTAACCGGACGCGGATGTGGCTCGTCGCATTGTACGAAGTAGTTGCTTGGCAACGAGCGTTATGCATGATTAGGCCGGGGTCTGTTGCTGTTGTAAAACGACTGATAAATCGACGAGTAGCGTTTCATGAAGAGCTCTCTTTTCACTGCCAGGCTTAAAGCTAAAAATTGCTCGTTGCCAGGCAACTACTTTTACGAGCACACACCATTATTATTTAACAGATGCCGATCCTTTGTAAAAAGCAGGAACTTGGCGTTTGTCCGTCCTCCCATGCGCCCAGGTTTGGCGAATTTCGAGTGAAGATTTGCTTTTTTGCTGTGGCGTACCAGCTGCGTAGTCATGCATTTATCGATTGCAGACCAGGGGTCTCAAACACGCGGTCCGCATGTGGCCCGCCAGGGCGTTTTTGTGCGGCCCGGGATGCTTTTTGGGAATTTTCAGATAATTAGCATTTCCGTTATTTAGTTTTTTCACCGGTGTTTGAAAGCGCTCGGCCAGCGAGTGAACAAGTTCCTTTTAAACGAACGTAGAGCCGGCTAGAAATGATTTGCACATAACCCATACATTTCGCAGGAATGTGATGTAAAAGCTGTTTCTGGTAAGGTTCATGTACGGCCACTGTTGCGTCAGCGTCATAATGCTGCCCTCGGGTTTATGTGTAAGACCTCATTTGGCCCTCGGGTTACATTGTGTTTGAGACTCCTGTTGTAGAATATTAAAGGTTCCTTCGGCCTTTCCCGTACCTTGTCTTGCACTCATTCTGATAAACAGCGTTTCAGTGTTTTCAATAATTCAGGATCTAGTCGGTGCGGCTCGCCAGCTATTTAGTATATTGCTCTTGTCCAGCGCTCGGCTCCATTAGAACGCCCTCCTTCGCTGTCTGCGCATCAGGGTTGCTGTTGTTGCGATCGGAAAGCTCGAGCGGCATGTGCGCAAAGCTTCACACTGTGGCAGCAAGCAACAATAGAGATCACACGCCGCAATCGCTGTATTTATTGCTTGTTCACGCCACGTCTATATAGGTGTTATTCTTCGCGCACATGCCGTTCGTGGTGAATCGCGCATTCAACACAACGCCAACCAAGAGGCTGCAACACTGTGAACTGATGCGTCTTATTTGCAAAATCGCTTTGACTTCTTTGTCCGGGAAATTTTGTTGCCGTCGAGACCTCGCTGACGGAATGCGACAGCGTCGATAACAGTTTAATGTCATCGTGTAGTTTTTGAGTGACAAAAAATTGCGCTTGATTGTGATGAAGTAGCGCAATCAGGTTTGTCAATCTTATTTTCATTTTCGTTTCACATTTGTTTGAAGTGCCGTTTTCAAAAGTGTTATTGACGTCTATCGTCTTTTTGTAGTTGAATGCGGTTGTGTTTCAGAGCATGGCTTGGTTTGGAGGAGTGCAAATTTATGGATTCGCAGAAATGCTGTAAATGTAGCTTTCCTCTCTTTCTGCACATTCACGAAAAGCTACACAAACACACATACACGCAAAGCACACACACACACGAAAAGCTACACATACACGCAAAACACACATACACTGAAGGCAACACAAATACACATGCACGCAAAACACACATACACACGAACAGTAACACAAAAACATACACGCAAAACACACGCACACACGAAAAGTAACACAAACACACATACACACGCAAAGAACTACAAACACATGCATACACAGACGAAATTCATATACGAAAACGAAATGCACAAACACATACTAAGATCAGTACGAAGAACACATACGGGCGCAAGCAGGCAAACAGCGTCTCTGTTGTTTAGGAAATTGCTATCGTTTACGCTTGATGCCAAGCCCGCGCGGAACTTATTTGCAAACTTGCCAGTTGTTGCTTGCAGATCACGCACCGTTGCCCCCGTTACGATCAACACAACCAAACTTCGATGCTGAGGAAGACATCCCGGTTTGACGAAAGCCTCGGCTGAGAACGACGGTGCAATAGATATTGCCTGTATTTTGTTATTATCATTACCAGTACGTTTTGTATATGAAGTTTTTATCTTTTGACAAATAAATATTTTATAATAAAAATAAAAAAGTCTGCTTTTCAATCGCTCTCCTGTGGCGTGTGTGAATGGTCCTGGAAAATTTTTGTGGTGGTGTAGTTTGGTATCAGTTAAAGCGGCGTTGTTGGTGGATGAAGTTAAAGCGGCGTTGTTGGTGGATGAAGTGTTCGGCTGCAATGTTGTGCAACAAGCCATGGTCGTGGGAAGAAGGGGCAGGGGTGCCAAGCATAGGCGTAGTCAGGGGGGGCTAAAGGGGCTATGGCCCCCAAATTTTTAGAAAATGTAGTAATTTTGTGCTTTGAGAAGCGTTTTTCCAAACAAACTAGTGTTATTCGCCCTGAAATCAAACATTTTGCCCCCCCTTAAATTTCTGGGCTGGCTACACCACTGGTGCCAAGGCCTCCTTGGATTTCGAAATTTGATGTTTTGCTACCAAGGTTTTAGTAGAAAAATGTTTTTCGCTTGGTTTCGGAGTTGGTAAAATGAAAATTCATGACGGTTAGCCCCTTCATGGAAAAAATCCTCCGACGCCTGAAAAGAAAATCACAGAAACGAAGGTATCTTCGAAGTTGGGAAGCCCACCGAGCGATAAAAGTGCGGCTTAAAAATCGGCGTTTCTGAACAAAAAAGTTCCGTCCCTGAAATTGTCGCCATTCCCAGACTACTTCGATTCGAAAAGCAGTTGCCAGTCAGGATTCTAGCTATAAATGGAGAAGTCTCTACGGCATAGGACTCAAAGTGGGGTCCGCAGGCCCCCAGAGGGTAAAAAAATTTTTCTTTGGGGGTCCATCAAGTGACGAAAACTTAAGAAATTAAGAATGATGAAAAGCATGAAAATACGTTTGCACTAAAGCAATAATACTAAACCTCTCGTTTGGATATTGCTGTTTTGTCTTATTGAGTAGTCCAATTATTTGGACGTTTTCAGCTTTCCATCAAATGTCACGGTACTATCAAATGTCAAGATAAAGTCAAGTCATTGTTGCATTGCTGAAGTTAGTTGCCAATCGTCACTGTTACTTCACAACTTCAGAAGACAAAAACACAATAAAAGGCAAGTTAGCCATGTCTTGGTACAGTATAAGCATATGTTTTCAGCAGTGTTGCCAGTTTGACTTCTTGAGGCCAAATTTTGCAATTTTTGGCCTCAACTCCTCTGGTATTTTTTCAATTCTGAAAAAAGTCTATCATTTTTATATTTTTTGTAGCATGTCTTTCCTTAGCTGTTTTTAGTTACTCCTCAGCAAGACCAAAAATTCTGAAACATTTACTAATTGAGTGAGCTTTATTCTATGTATGTGTATATTGTCTTTTGAAACTCCTGTGCAACCTTTACTGGGTGTTTACAACGTCGTTTTGTATTTATCTTGTATTTGGCTTTTTTACGGTTGATGTGGCCTTTTTCATTCATGACAACCTGGCAACCCTGGTTTCCAGCAACTTAGGAGGCAAGAGCAGGTAGTGCGAGGAAAAAGAGCGGAATGAATGAGAGATCCATTTTTAGCTGACCTAAACTAAGTTGATGACGACGAAGATTTTAATGAAGAGCTCATAGATTTGCGTGCCGAGAATGGAGTCAAAGTAATGTTCTGTTCACTTTCGCTGTCGTGTTTCTGGGCTTCTCAGCTGCAAACGTACACTGTGGCTGTGATTACATTGAAAGAAAACCTTCATTGATATGAGACTGGCTTTTCAAGTTTGGTAAAATTCATATCAAAATATCGAAACAGAAGGATGTGAGACAAGACATTTGACTAGCTTTGTCCAAAGTCAAGCCTAGAAAATCAGCGCTTGTAGAATGCTGTCAGGATCACAAAACTCACTGAACCTGAGATGGTTAGGAGGAAACTGTGCAAATGTTAAAACGAATAAAAGACTTGTGCATTTTGTTCGTGCGTAGCCCGTCTGTTGTTTGATTTGTTGTTGATGGTATTCGCCCCTGTGGTTCGCAAAAAATAATTAAACGACTTGGGGGTCCGCGAGATGAAAAAGTTTGAGAAACGCTGCTCTACGAAATTCTTGTGTTGACTGGTCTATTGCAAGTCAGCGAACCCAGGCAAAGAAACAAGCCACGCTAATTGGAGGAAGTAAAGAAACCAGCCACGCTGATTGGAGGGAGTAAATGAACCAGCCACGCTGATTGGAGGGAGTAAATGAACCAGACATGCTGATTGGAGGATTTATTCATCAATTCTGTTTTCCCTGCAACAGGACCAGGATCAAAATTACTGACGTCGTCTTGTTTTGGAAACCTCCAGCGAGTGGCGAAGAGTGATTTGCCAAATCGGGCAACGCCACATTCATGACTCACCGCGCTTGCGGACATCACCAACGTTTGACATTCTAAATCAGGGGTTCCCAACCTACCCCTAGGTGTGCCATTTTCTAGTTTTGGGGTACATTTAAGGTTAGCAACAGAAGGCAAAATGTATTTATAAACCTATCAGTAACCATTATTTTCAAAAATCATATGCGTATTGATAAATATATTGACTTTGAGACATAAAAACGTTGTTTTCCGTTATAGTTCTAAAAATCCAAAATTCTGTTAAAAATTCAGTAAGATTTTTGCTATTATATTCAGTCTTCTTGTCATAAAAAATTTAACGGTACATGCTCATCCGTTGAAATGCTGAAGGGGTAGAGATGTTCAGCGAAAGATTGGGAACCGTGGTCTAGGTCGTCCCGGGCTGTTTGCAAGCCTCTAGAGTCTCGATTGCAACGAGAAATTGCTTGGGATAGTGACTGCAATCCACGCAAACATGAAGTGAACTGTGCGTTTCAGCGGATCAAGATCAAGGAAATTTAAAAGAATTGGTGGAATATAATCGGTTCCCGACAGCTAGAAAGCTTATGCTCGCACCTCACGTTGAAAATGTAGAATATCGATAGGGCAGGATTTAGGTGAGGTGAGGCTCCTAGGCCAACCCATTTGAGAGACACCCATCTCCCGCTGTTACGAGCAGGGTTGCGGAGTCGGTGGTAAAATGTGCGACTCCAACTCTGACCTTTCAAAAATTTCCGACTCCGACTCCTTAATATCAAGGGAATGAAGTTTGGCTGTCAACAATTTTGTAGTAACTAGCACTCAATGTAAATCGTGGTACACAGCAAGAATTATCTGTTTCAATAAACGTTTCGGGAGAAATTGTACTGTTTCAAAATGAATTCCCAACTTAGGATTGTGATGGAAAAAATTGATCCATTTGAATTGTCGGAGTATGACCCAAAATCCGACTCCGACACCAACTCCCACTCCTAGTGTTGTTAGGAATCCGTCTCCACCCAAAAACCTCCGACTCCCTGCGACACCGACACCAACCCCGCAACCCTGGTACGAGGAAGAAAACGAATAAGCGCTAAGCCGAAAATGTCGATATTAACGCTCTAAAAGCAGGTAGATAAATAAATTGTAAATCAGCACAAGAGTTCCCCACGATCACTGCGCTTTGTTGCCATTTTCGACGCAAAAGCATTCAGTGACACAAAGTTGTGGAAATCGTGTTTGACTGGCGGGAACTCGATTAATATTTTCGACAGGCATACCAACCAAAAACGTCACGGTTAAATATTTGACAAAACGCGTGGCCTTCGTTGAGTTTCACATTTCTTTTTTACTCTGTGCTCAACAGTAACATTCAAAATATAAAATTTCAAGCCAAACACACTAAATACGTTAAAGCACAAAGGCGTAAGGACCACGTCGCGACTCGCTTATCACGGCTGTAAAAATCTCACACACACGAGCAAAACACGCCAAGTAAAACCCACCCAAAGGGTTGCAACTGATCTGACCACGATTCGTGTGTTAGTTGCTTTTTCAGACAGCAAAGAATCGAACGCAACGAAACCGTCGCCCAAAAGGATGGGAGGTTTAAACTTCCATTATGCTGGCATTATTAAAATACGTATTAAGAAATAAAGAACTACAATTATCGAATCACGTGAAGCTGAACGAGCACAGTAAACAATTAGAAAGGTTTTGTCCTGGCATTCTTCATAGCGGAATCATCTACAGCAGGAATTCATTAAAATTTGTTTGCCTAAGTTTATCACTTTTAAATGGAAAAAATCACATCTAAAATACCAAACGAGCTTTACGTAATAGGAACGCTAACAAAACAACTGTATTGCTCAAGCTCAGAAGAAGGAACTATACTTTTATTGCAGGATACTGCTAGCCCAAACCGTCGCCAGAAAGTGTTCAAACAGGGGCTTTTTGTTTGTGCAGGGGACTTAACATTTAAAAATTTACCAAAACTCCAATGGTTTATAGTGTTTTATATTTCAGTTTGAGGGTTTTTAGAACTTTGTTTGGGGGATCGAAGCCCACCATTGCTTCTAGCCCTACACACAGTGGCGTAACTGACGGGGGCAGGGGTGCGCGCCGCCCCCCTGACAGACTAAATGTAAAAAATGGGCCCCCCTATTAGTTTGTATTTCGGTATTAGTATTATTTTGATTTTCAGTAGGTTTTGTTTCCAGCTTTTTGCAAAGATTTCTCGGAGTGTTTTCCGGTGATTTCGCAAGTTTACCGTCTAGCGACACAGGGGGCCCAAAATTCAGTCCGTCGCCACAATGGCTTTTGTTGGAGTAGCACTCCAAACAAAGCTTTAACCCCCAAATTGAATGTGAAACACTAGAAATCAGAGTAGTTTTCATTAATCCGTGTTCTGTTTTGGTCCTGTAATTTTTAGACAAAGCAGTACATGCCGCTTTTACCTAGAATAACATAGCCTTATCGTTTTGGTACGTTTGTGAGGTAATAATAATAATAATATTTTATTACGGACTCGTGGTCCACATCACACACAAGAGCACAAAAAGTGGTTAGCTATACATCAGCGCACGTTACAGAAACGGTGTTTGCACATGACTAACATTGGGAGGGGCAAAGCACGTTATCCTCACCACAGCTGTATCGTCATTCGCAAAAGCACAGAAAATGGATAACCATACAGTAGCTCATCACACAACCAGTGTTAGTACGTGTCCAACCATGTGAGGCGCAAAAGACTTTCCCAGCACTTCTTACTTTCTTATGCTTGGTGTGTACACAGTGTCCATATGTTTTTGCTACACAAAAGCAATACTGATGCGACGCAAACTCCGAAACAATTCACGGACAACTACTGCATTTGGTCTCCATACAGGAGTGTTGAATAATTGAGGAAAAATGAAGATTTGTAAAAAGCATCAGACATTTGAAGCGATCGAATAAAAAAGTCAGATGAAGATGTGCATCGTATAAAAACTCGATACAAGTTAGTTCTCAGCACGGCATCAAAGGTCCTGACACAATGGCTAACCTGGTGTGGGCGAACGCTAACATTTCTGTGTATGTAATGCATAATTCGGTAGGCATTGCTATACCCAGCACGTAAGCGCTTCATACTGGTCTGCGTGTATTTGCTCCACAATTGGCAGCATACACTGGCATGCAATAGGCACGGAATAGAGTGGTTTTTACTGCAGGAGAGCAGTGATCAAAAGTGCCTCTGAGTTTGTTTGTTGCACAGTATAGTGATTTCACTTGTCTCTGGATATCATCATCATCCTTCAATGATGGATTTACCCACAGACCAAGATATTCCACTTGGTCAAAAAATTATACACGTACACCATTTAGAAAAACATTTGATGGAGCAGGTTGTTTATACTTTTATGGGCAAAAAGGAACACCAGTTGTTTTGTTGTAATATATTTGAGGCTTGAGCGTAGAGCGTTACCATTCATTGTTTGAAGTGTTGAACGTGATATTAGCCTATACGCCTAGTTGTATAGTACAGAAGTCAGACTTACACCTGGTGAAGGTATTTTGCGTAGTGATTGTAGTGAAAAAATGTATTATGGCTTGTTCAGGCAGTCTTCCCGTATTTTGTGCAGCATGGTAGCTTCATATTCAGATAAAAGTGTTTGACATTATTTGCTTATTAGTTGCTGAATGAATATGGTTTTATCATTGATGCGTAGAGATCAATTTACTGCTCAAAAATTCCGTTTTGGACTTACTGCATTTGTTTCGTAGTTTACTCAGGCAGGGCCCAGAATCTACCCCATGCCCCACCACCAAGTCAAGCATTTGACGCCTTGAAGGAAAGTGGAATTAATTTAGGAGTTAATTACCAAGATTCAAGTGTGGTCAGGGGCGTAACGAGGGGGGCGCAATTCCTG
>Ga0210059_1015664_pt1 | contig 11036 bp, 6 predicted proteins | sample Ectturendosymbi2_FD_188042 | JGI IMG/M metagenome (GOLD analysis project Ga0210059, IMG submission 188042) | Ecteinascidia turbinata endosymbiont from Florida, USA - Sample 2 (SPAdes) (version 2) | ecosystem: Host-associated > Tunicates > Ascidians > Unclassified | place: Key West, Florida... | reverse complement strand
TGTTCGACAAAAGTAACGGTGTATGCTTCGTGCAGAGGTGGCTTGTTTACAGTGCCGTGGTTTTCTGAATAGTGCCGCGACAAGGCCATCTGGTCCTTGACACTGTCAGTTTTACAATCTTGTTTGTTCCAATTACTGCGATGCGCTGACCATCTTTTCTAAAATTTGTTGCTAGTTTGACCAACATACTGTTCATGGCATATCACACAAGTCGCGACGTGAATGCCAAAATCTGCGCAAGTCAAGCTTTGGTTTAGCTCAAAAGTTTTAGTTTCAGTCAGCAATTGTGAACCATTTGGTACCATGGATTTGTTATTTTTTCCATAGCAACCACAAAGTGCACAGTGCTCACAGTCACATGGTCTAGAGCCACCTTTGGTTTGTATTCGTGTCTTATTTAAAGCAAGGTCTTTTGTAGTTTGTTAGTTTTTGTCCAATTGTGGTGGGTCGTTTGTAGGTAATCATTTCACAGGCCACAGGCATTTCGTTTCGTGTTTGTCTACGCTTCGCTTGAACGCAGTCATCCCTTGCCATCAACCTGGCTATTGCCAGAAAAGAATATACTTTTCCTCAAATTGTTGCAGCGGTGGTTTATTAATATTGCTACAAAATTAATGATACTTATACTGTAAAAGTTGAAAGCGTGCGGTTAGTTCTAACAAGTGTTTTTGTCCCACAAGGATATATATACACCAGTTTCGGTTGGTATTGAATACGGTAAGTACTTTACCCAAATTGACGCATTCTTTTCAAAGATTTCACACGTAAGTGTGGAAATAAAAGTTTATATTTTGTCGCTCATTTTTCACGCTCTGGGTATATGTTCTTATAGGGATCAATTTTGCCCGGAGTTTCCTGAACGTTTCAAAATTTCAGCAAATGAAGGAAATATAAGTCATCACAAGCTTTCGACCAACACTTCGCGAAATTCTCACGATTTTAAAAATTTCAACTAATCAGGGGGAAGCTTAACCGACCCTCACTAGCGATAACCCGTTAAGTGTAGATTGAGTTTTAGATTTACTGTTAAGGTTACAGAAGTTAATTGTTGGAAGAAACAAGCGGATTTTGTTTGTTGGACAGATTGGGTCCTACGATTATGAATTACAACTTTGTTTAGCATCGTGTGGTCATTACATCCAAGTTGTCTATGCTCAGTCTCACAAGATCGGATGCGGAGCAGTGTTTTGTGCAGACACGTAAGTTTATCATGTTCTCAAACATGTTTTTTTTGTACTTAACTAACGCTAGGTTCGCTGGGATTTTGGCGTGCAAGAACCCCGTTTGAATCGAACCACAGTCAGTGCTTCGATGATAATTACCCCTTGTATGAACATGCATGGTCTTCATACCTGTCTCAAACTCTGCTGTACTGAAAATTATTTGCTAAGAAACAGTACTTGAGAGCACGCTGACCGTGACAAACCAACAAAAACAAATGTGGTAACAGCATGCACCTCAAGTAATGTATAACAAGACCATAACAAAACACTTGATCTATCGGAAAAGAGCCACCCTATGCCACTGTTTCTTCTCCAAATATTTGAGCTTTGTTTTTGTGTATTTTGTAAAGACCTTTGGAAAATCGACGCACTGTTTCAAATATAACGTAATGGGCCCTCAAAGCTTTAGAACTACGCGAAACGTTAGATCCACGTTATTCCCAAGCATCTAAAATTAAAAAGGTTTATTGTTTTATACAAAGTTTTAAACATCTGGTTGTCAAAATTCATCCTAGCAAGACAACTAGCACAATAAGTGATACTTCGTTTTCTTTCCAGAAATCTGGATTTTCACCATTTACTACTATCTTGCAACTACGCTCCAGCAAACAAGTGAGTGCATAACAAATTTAGCACATCCTTAGGACACACTGTGACTTCCGCTGAATTGCTGCGTACAGGCCCATAGCCCCGGGGGGCATTCAGGGGCAGTTCTTCCCAAATGTTTGTGCCCACCAAATTTCGTTCAGCCCGTAAGACGTTTTATTATATTTATCAAACATGTAAAAATATTTCCCCACTAAAAATATATTTTGCCCACCAAAACTTTAAAAACTGGTTACAAAGTATCCAGCCACTAGGTGGCGTCACTCCCTTATTAGATGCCAGTGGGAGTTTTGCCTCCACGTACACTCCTTTGTTACTGCTATTGTTGCTCGCGTGGTGTAGGTTTCCTGATTTGAAGGTCATAATTTTCCACTTATTTAACCAAGAAGTCGGTGTTCATGCTACAGCTTTGCTACTTTAAGGCGTAAAATCTTTTCTTGCAGCATACAACTACGTCTCATAATATTTTAGTTCGTCACACACTCCCAAGATATACTTTTGAATCAAGGTTGAAGTTTTCAAAGTGCGCATTGAAAAATTTTCTAAATTGCCTTGTTGTGGAGTTCAAGACAAGAGCCAGATGTGTACACACGCACTGTTACGATTTTTGAACGAATGTTTGTGCTGCTTCAGCATTGTCAGCCAGCCATTTGAAAAAGGCCTTCCTTGCTCGAGTTGCGCAACGCCGACTGACATCTGCGTTGAGGATTTGTGTGCCAATGCTAACCGTGGGGATTTTGTCAATGCATCGCAAACCTCTGCACCACCATCAGCAACGACCATACCTTCTATGTCGAGGTCAGATAATACTTCCGCAAGTAGTATCTGGAGTATACGTCTCCGACTTCATCGTTACTCAGACATAGCCATCTTCAATTTTTCCTTATAGTTCAACTCAAGCAACGTCTACAAATCGACGTTCAAGTACTGCCACATCTTCCTCCAGCCAAGCTCCAACAGAACCAACAATTTCTCAAACTACCACTGACGGAAGTAGGATTGCTTTCTTATCTGTCATCACTTTTTTAAATCTAAGTGTCCTATTACTATTCGCCTCAAAAGAAACACATTGCAAAGTTTATATAAAACTTAGAACACATTGGATTACTAAGAAAAAAACCTACGCAGAGGTGGATATAACCAGTAACGCTATGAGGGGCAACTTCAAGTAATAATAGACAGCAAGTTTTTATTTTTAACCAGCAAAACACTGAAATTTGTACAATATAGAATGGTGTGCTTGTGAGATCCTCCAAAACCGCCACAATAGTCATTTTTGGCATCAGAATAGAGTAGTGCACCAACTGCAGGAATGTATCCGAATGGGACTGGTACAAGTATCTTTTTTCATCCTTCCTTTATTATGCGATGAGACGAAAATGTCAGATCAAAATCACGCGGAGGTCCTTAACCTCTGTCTAGTAATTCACGTTTTGTTAAGTTGTTAAGTCACCAATATTTTAAAATTTACTTGGACATTGTAGATCGAATAACTTTGTGCGGACTTAAGGTTTCAAATGATTCAGTGTACCAGCAACACACGTATTGTTATACAAGTCGAGGTCAATATACTTCTGTCTGTGTGAATCATAATAAAACTGATATATACAATTTGGAGTATCTGCGTGCCACTGACGTGGCAAATGTGCCGTGTTGTCGGCCCCTGATGCTAGTCCAGCGGTTGTTTTGAAATGCAACCTGTCACCTTTTTCAAATAAAATCCAAGGTTCACCGCCACTGGTGTCATTTCATTTTGATGACAAACTTTCAATGCACGTGTAATATAGTCTCCTGCTGCAACAGTCGCATAACAATTTGGCTCCGGTGAGATAGGTAAAGTATACATCAAAATCTTGTCACAAAACAATGGGCAAAAGAACTGCCTCACATCGCGAACAGTTAGACAATACGAACATGGCGAAGGACTTCGAATTGGTTTCGATATGTTGTCGTCAAAATTGTACAAATAAAAGGTTAATAAATGTACTTTATTAGGTTTCACAAGGGGCGATAACCTCAATCACCCTCACGTGGATCCGTCTCTGACCCCCACACAATGTCTTTTGTATTGCACCATGACAACATTTTATTTTGCACTTATTGCTTTGATGATCTAAGCCCAAAGTTAGCGTGCTCGGTTTGAAAATTTCGTTTAAAAATTTTTCTAATACATAGCAACTGTTTCAACAATTAAAATATTGATAAAAGTATCGAGACTCGCTTTAATGCCCATTTTGGTGTATTCGGTCTCCGAAAAGTCCTTGTCTTGAGACTTGCAATGGTTGCTGAGAACATCTAGCAGCCCCGCAACCAAGGGGTGAGCAACCGGACAATTTCCCCCCGAAACTTTCAAAAACATGTTCAGTTGTTAGGTACAACAACAAGTTACAACCACTTTGCCCCCCGACATTATCAGGTGGTTCCGACCCTGACGTCTACAAATAGCATTTTAAACTTTACCCTGGAAGTGGTTGTTTAATGGTGAAGGCCAGGTAGGTCAACTTGTTCACTGTAACATCCGCGGGAAAGTAAAACAAAAAGTCGGCAAATAGACAAAGTTCAATCAGTGTGGTAGGAAAACAGGTAAGTCCTCAAATGTGTTTCTGAAATTAAAGCGGGTAGCACTTTCGATTTCCACCCGAAAATTGTCTGTTTTCGAGTCGTGAAGATTCTCGTCTCAACGTGGTTTCGCCCGATGCTGTAAATCGTACCTGTCACGTGAAGTGCTGGGGAGCTTGGATCGGATGGGGCACTGGAGTCAAGCAACTGCACCATCACCGAACAAGCACTTTAACAAAACAAAGCGGAGTTGGAAATTCTGTTCAAGAAATTTGATTTATCGCGAGTGAGACACACACAGCAGTTACGACAAACCTGTAACCATTAAATATAAAGTACCTATTCTTTCAACAGGGAAAAAAATACTACTTTACCTTGTGCTTGACAAAAAGTCTGGTAAGGTAAGTCATGAACACTGAGGTGGTATCGCCCTCAATGTGCATCATGGGGTAAGCATCATGGTCCTGCCACAACGGGCGGTTGTTACCAGTCCTTGTATTTTGCAGAACCATGCTTGAGTTCCAGCGGGCAGCCCATCAGTGCACAACCGTTTGAGAAACCAGGAGACTGCAGAAACTACTATCAGGTAACACTGCTTGCTCCTGGTTTGCCCAGCATGTGAAACTTTTGTCTAATCGGGATTTATTCTCTCCTGTACTAAAAAGTCTAACTGCTACAAGAATGAAACAAATATGAAAATTGATAAGACATATCATACTCTTCAAAATTTTCCTTGCAAGTTTAGGACTTATGAGTATCTTATCGCTATACCGAGTGGAAGTGACCGTCAAAAGAATCGCACTGTTGTTGCTTGCTGCGAGTAGACAAACGCCGAGGCCAGTGATAACCTCTTATACGCAGCAGATCAGTTCATTTTCACTGGGCCATGCAAGGCAAAAAAACAACATGAAATCGCCAAACAATTTACCAGCAGTGTTTTTGGCATTACGCTTGTCGATAAGTAGGCCCATAATAGTTAATTTATTGTGCTCATGCTCACAGGCAGTTGTGAATATATGTTTGTCGATGATAAACTAACAGTTGGCTTTTGAGGCGACGTGTTAGCTCCAGGAAGTATGTTCGATCCTGTGTTTAGCATGCAAGCCTTCTTAGGTGTAATATTTTAAGTTGTGCTTGACAAAAACTAGATTTAATTTTTCCGAGCTCATTTGTTAATTGTCTTTTTGGTTAATTTTCTATAAAGTTCTTTGGGCGGGAAATCCACCAGGTTGTGATGAGGCATGTCGTTTTCGCCAAGCCTCAGATTTCGTTCTACAGATGCAATTACACTTTACTAACTTTCCACGACGTTAAGTGTCTATCAATCTTCAGTTTGTTTATATCCGGTTTCTCTACATCTTTCGGAATATCACGAGTCACATGCAGGCGCCCATTTCCGCTTCCGTGCGCCTACCAGCTCTGATGGCGCGTGCTCAACAAACTACACTACTTCGTCGGTGTCTTTATCAAATCTGAAAACATTGTCAAGCATCACATTCAGACGGCAGGCACTATGATGTCTGTGGATCGTTTACTCCGGATCCTACATGGGGAATTTTTAACGTATTTATTTTTTAATGACTGTGGACGTCACCAGAGTGCTTCTTCTTGTCGAATCAAGTAATTTTTAATCCACTCATGTGCGATGGACGGTCTCTGAAAAAAATATTTTAGTGAAAGCAATCGAAGAAGCCACCAAGAATGTTGATTGCTATCGAGGGACTTCCGCCAATATTTCTTAATATTTTTGAATGTGTTGAGATCAGTGGTCTATAAAAATGCTTTTACATATTCTTTGAAATTGCTATCCCTTGCAATCATGCCTATGCCTAATTATATAAAATTCCCCATCTTGGACAAAACGCAGCTTTTCTAAGTGAATCATTTTGGATGGACCACTGGCGTTTAACTTACACGTCTCGAATGGTGAACAGAACGTACCAGGTTTGCGAAAGTAGTCACCTGCTGTTGCGATCGGAAATCCCGAGCGGCATAAGCGCAAAGCTTCGCATTGTGGCAGCAAGCAACAATAGAGTTCACATGCCATGATCACTCACCGCGTACGCTAGTCGTTACGTTCAATGTTGCACAAGCTAATATCGCGCCACATACGCGTATGGTGTCGTTCTTCACTCACATCCCGTTCGTGGTGAATCACACATTTAACGCAACACCACCGGAGTGGTTGCAACAACATCCCCTCCTTTTTACAATGAACTGCACCGATCGCACGTTCTTTGTGTGAAGGCTGATCCTGGCACCACCTTCACATCCTGGTCACAGCACCATTTTGTTGCGATCGGAAATCCCGAGCGGCATGTGCGCAAAGCTTCGCACCGTGGCAGCAAGCAACAATAGAGATCATGCTCGCAATCTCTCTTACTATTGCTTGCTCGCGCTGCATATATATATTGGTGTTATTCTTCACGCACATCCCGTTCGTGGTGAATCATACAATCAACGCAACACCACCGGAAAGGTTGCAACACTGCCATTGGGAAAATGTGCTCATGTTGTTTTGCTATATGCAAGTAAAGTGCTTATGCCAGGGATAGCCAAACCTGCTCTATGTATGAGCCGCATATAGTAAAACCCAGGTTACACAGAGCCGCATAGCCAATTGCTTTATGCATTTTTTTTATTTTGTTCAATATGGTATTTCTTTGCTTTAATACTATCTTCATTTCCTAAATCTTAAATGAAAAGAATATCGCAGTCGATTTCTGATATCTTTGTTGATTAACTCAAATATGATGAAATGACATGGAATTGTTTTTTGTAGTGCGTCAGCGGTGAACTTCTAACACTACAATGCACCACAGGCAAATCATTCAATAGTGCAACTGGTAGTTGTGATTTTTCATACAATGTTCCCGGGTGTGATGGCTCGGCTACTAGCATTTCTGTTGCAAATTCCTCATTTACTACAACCTCGGCAACATCGACTCAAAACCCAACAAACTCAGATCAACAATCAACCACCACAGCGGAAACTACAGCAAGCCACACTCAAGCTTCAACCACCTCCAGTCACTTGCCCACTGGGCCATCTCAACATGTCTCTTCTGCTTCAAGTACATCTTCTGCATATTCGTCGGACTCAACCGATCCTGTAACGTCGTCATCTGCGCGTTCGACTACGTATGGTAAACAGTTATTATGCTCTATCTGTTTCATTTTTGCTTTTCTTCCGAATTACTTACAAATTAAAATAACCTTTCAAACTGTAGAGACTTAGTTATGCAACCATATAAGGTACATTTAAAATTAAAGTATTAGGAGTTTTGACGGCTTTTATTATGCTGAATTTAAGCTCGGCACTTGGAAGTTAGGTTCTCGTTACTTTCTTTGGAAAGAATGCGCAACATAGCCAGCTCACGATCCGTTTTTCAACATTTTATTTAAATAGGCACAGCTGCCTTGTCTAGAGCAGAGGGGTTTGTTTTAGCTTTTAACAACCAACATTGTCCCTTAAAAATGAAAGTTATGTTGTCCTAACATAGATACTTTTTCTTAAAACTGCAGTCTGTTTCCACCAAATCTGAATGAGCAAAAAAGAGCTTGTACACAATTTTCTTACTTTTGAGAAATACCTCTCAAAATTGAATTCACATTTTGGCTGACTTGTCCTGATTTCACAGAACAACGTTTGTCATACAAACTGCGGTTTTTAAACGTTTTCAGTTGCCTATCCACTTTTCCCATTTTTAGTGTGGTTACGGATCACACAATAAAGTTGTGAGTAAGTTGAGATGTCAACTTGTTGTAATCATATCTTACACATAAGCTAAAACATGCCAACAGTTTTTCTAATAAGATAACTTTTGTAGCGAAAGATGCAGATGTGTTTATTATCAATTTTTGGCAAAAAATCAACGTTTTTTTGCGATCCATACTTTGTTTAGGTCAACCAACACCAACACCTCAGACCACAAGTGGGACTGAAATTTGTTCTCAAATCTGGCGGGAGGAAATGAGGTTGGTACAAGGTTTAATATACTTAACCATATGGCTCTTGTCGCAAAACTTCTTTTTTCACTTTACTACCTTATATGCTTTGTTTTGATGCAATACAAGAATGTTTGCATATATTATTCAACTATCGCAAGTTGCACTTGTTTGAAACACACGAGGAAACACATCTGTCTTTCTGCAGCGACCGCAAGCAATTAAAAAGTTTAACTTTTTTGCAGAGACTACCGGGAACATTTACAACAATGGAAAGATCAGTTTGAGCATTGGAAACGTTATTGTCAATGACTGTTTTTTTATTGTTTCAGACGATTAGACTAATTGTCTGTTTTTTATGTTTTTCACCTTCTCATGTTGTACAGCACTGCTTGATAGAGCTTTGTCCCTGTTGCTAGCAAAAACTCTAGTTTTTCCATGTTTTGATTGGCCGAAATCAAAGATAGCATTTTAGTTTTCGCATATGCCTTGAACCGTTGAGCGTATCTTGAAGTTGTATATTGTTTTCCCTATTTGAATCTTTCCTTATGTTTACGTTTCTGCACTAACTGGTTGAAACAAACAATCCAGAAGCCGTTGAAATGAAAGTTAAAACGTATTGCCCAGTCCTTCTTTATCATCTTCAACTTGTGAATTTGATTCCTCCAGTATGCAGTGGTAAATGTTCGTACTTTGACAATTTATTAATATTGTAATAAATCTCAACATGACGCAGTTGTCCAACGGATGAATTGATACAGAGATTTTCTGGCAACGGGTGGACTTGTTATGGACTTGTTAAGCGTCGGCAAAGACCCCATTTTGAAGACCTCGTGTAGAAGTTTACGTTTTGCTCTTGTGTAGTCCAGAAAGGCTACTTTTAAAGCATTTTCAAAAGCCGATATTGCAATACAATTTTTGTAAACTTGTGCACATCATGATATGAAAATTTTGTCTGTGACTTGTCAACTACCTATCATCATGATCGGAAATGACTTTTTTGCAAAAGTTTTTTAGATTTTGTAAGTATGCGCAATCGTTCAAAAACTAACGTTGCCACACACATCAGCCAGAAGATCAAGTCATGATGTCAGCACAAATAGCAGGGACGAAAATGGATGTGAAAATCTTCAGATCAATTTTTAATAATTCTACAACGTTGGTGTTTGCGTTGCATCACCGTCGAATACGGATATTGAATGTTTGGCAGATCACCTCAAAGGGACGGAAATGTTTATTTTTCCTGGACCTGGGGCACAAATTCTTGATTTTTTTCTTGATGTCTCATGTCTCGTCTACCAACGTGGTCTTATTTATTTTTACGAAAAGATCACAGTTCTGTTTGAAAGCTGAAAAATGTACTGTAAAAACGATGAAACAAACCGTTATTTAAAATCTAATTCAGGAGCCGTCTGCCCAGTCTCTTGAAATGCCTGCTAGGAAAGTAAAAGGTTTGTTATTGTGTGAGGAACAAGTGTTCATCCAATAATTTATCTGATACGATTCCTTAATAGAAGCAGCTGGTGACGCCAACACGAAAATAAGTTGAATGTTTTCTAAATGCCGGGACACTACTGTTTTTTAAAGTAAAACCGCATTTCACTGGGAAAAATTTTTAAATAATTTCAAAATGTCCATTAAAAGTTTTAACCAAAAACCTTTACATTGTCTCACCAAGCAACCCTCCACATTTTCTAAGCCTTTTCTTAAAGACTGTCTATCGAAAGGAATCCTTTTCCTGCAAAGAATCAGACACTACGATCTTACAGAGTATATATTTCGCCTACTAGGTAGGCATCGTCACCTCCTATTCAAATAGAATCATTTTTCTTGAAATTTATTGTTCAATAGCAACATGTGATGTATTGTAAGCGGCACGGTAAGGTTACTCATGAGCACCCATACAATTCAAGTTTGATGAATGACACATTCAGTTGCGCGAAGAATTGCTGAGCCCCTACCGGGTTTTATTATAAATGTGCTCAGATCCAAAGGGAATTGACCGTTGCAGAGAAAGTGGACGCCCAGTTCACATTGAATTCTGTCTGGTTTGCCATAATCCTTTCGCTATACCAAGCAAACTGCTGGTGCTTGGCAAAATTTCGTAGCGTAACGACGAATGGGCTCAAATTTATCTTCGTCAAGCCTATTTCTGCATGCAATCTGCAAAAGGGCCCCTAATCCCTGTGATCCAAAATCCATGTCTCATGGCCATGGAAAAACTCGCAGTGGCAACACAGCGTGCCCCGGGCTTGTCCAAGGGAGTTTTTTTTCTGTGCTATCCTTTACCAGTGCAACATGTGACTGTCCCATTCCAAGGGATTTTCAGGAAATTAGTAATACGAAGTACATTACATTATGTGGATGTTTAATGTCCAGCCTCTACAGAGCCGTGCCTATGACGTCCCAAATCCCCCAATTAGGGAGACAACGGTTGTGAGGGGTGCCTTTAGAGAAGTGGAAGGTTCCATACACGGCGGTTCGAATAAAACAAAGAAAAATCTCAAAAAAGTGATAATAATATTAAAAATATAAAAAAAGTTCCACACACGGCTGTTCGAATAAAAGATATATACGTGCCGCAAGAAACCGGTGGAAGACGAAACCATCACATTTTGTTAGGCAGGTCTAAATACTAGCATAGGTGCCATGCCAATGAAACATGGAGAAAATTCCAATTGTACTGTCCCATTCCATGTG
>Ga0210059_1015663_pt1 | contig 11036 bp, 22 predicted proteins | sample Ectturendosymbi2_FD_188042 | JGI IMG/M metagenome (GOLD analysis project Ga0210059, IMG submission 188042) | Ecteinascidia turbinata endosymbiont from Florida, USA - Sample 2 (SPAdes) (version 2) | ecosystem: Host-associated > Tunicates > Ascidians > Unclassified | place: Key West, Florida... | reverse complement strand
ACAGCCAATGATATTTTCAACTCTCTCCTTGGAATACTGAACAGGGTCGGAGTAGACTGGTCCCGTGCTGTCAGTATTGCTACAAATAGCGCGCTATCAATGATCCGGAAAAAAGCAGGTGCTGCGACAAAATTTAGAGAAAAGTACAGGTTGTGAGAGGAGGACGTGAACTGCGGACATTTCAAGGTATTTCGCACCAGGAGGCATTGTGTTGCAAGTCGTTGAAAATGGATCACGTCATGCAAGTGGTTGTCCGGACAATAAATTTCGTCCGAACCAGAGATCTTAATCACCGTTAGTTGACAGTCTTCTCAGTGACAAGGCGTTTTTCGATTTACGTGGGGAAATTGAAAACTTTATGTGCTAATAATCATTTTCAGATAAGCTTGAACTTTTTGCATTACAATTATGAAAACAGTTGGAAGTTGTCAATACTTATAACAAGGGTGTTATACAGCGATTACATTGGTCCGGCCCGCTTGAGATTAAATTTGCCTGAAGTGGCCCCTGAACTGAAACGAGTTTGACACCCCTGCCTTAGAGCAACGAGCCGCTGGCGCCAATGGGAAGACGGAGGAGAAATTACACAGAAATCCTTATTCTTCCGCCGCAACACCACATTTCGACCTTCGATTACAATCATGCTATCTGAATATTAGACATTTAGGGCATTGTCAAATTATTTACCTGGTTGTTTGGGTTATGCACATTCTTATCAACATTTCTGCACGACGTTACATGTTGTTTCTGTCGTTACTTACTCTTGCAAAGATAATGTCACACGCTAGGTCATCGTTTACAGTGTTTGTATCAGTGCGTTGAAAAAAGATGAAAATTGTTTACCGTTGCACATAAAAACAATATTTGGAATGAAAAATGCAACCGCCGTTGATTGAACGTTTGTTTGCCATTCTCAATCAGCTCTGTCTTCTATTAAATATCGCAGTTGTCTCAAGTAAGATCCAAGTGTTAATGAGGCTAACCAGACCTGCGTCCCATTCGAGGCTTACTTTCAACATCCCCTGCGTTATGTTGACAGAGGCGTGGACGTGTCGATCCACTTGAGCGTTACTCGGTTAAATGCTGTAAATGTGTGATATGAAGAGAGGATTTGGGCATTCTCCCGCATTTCTCAAAAATCCCTATTTTTGTGGGGGAGGGGGTGGACCTTATTTCCGTTGTCAGTCCCTTGTCTGCCGCCGTAGAGACCTCTGTCCCTTGGCAATCAGCCCCTTGCCATTCTCCTAGTCAGTCCCTTGCGGTCCTTGCCAGTCTGCCCCTTGTGACCCTTGTCAGGTGATTCAGTTCCTTGCCAGCCGAGGCACAAGGCCTCTGTCAGTCCTTTGTCAGTCTGTGATTTTGGCAGTCGAGGCTTCAACGACAGCAAAGACCCTCTGACATTTTTTGTTGTCTTGCTTTGAAGCCTTAAGCATTTGTTTGAATGCCATCAGCAAAGATGATTCTCTTGTCATCATGTGTAGAGAGGGCAATTTTATTCACAGTTTCGGTGAATATTTCATGTTCATGACTCCGGATGTAATTTCTTGTTCTTGGTTGTTGTCTTCTCGAGAATTAAGATTCTTTGAAATCTTCGAAACGGGTGCTTTTCTTGACTACTCCTCTCTTGACACCGTTGCATCTCTTTTCTTCCTCACCTTTGAGCATCATGAAAGCATACACTTTCGCCTGCAATCTGACAAACTCTTCAATAATTTCACCACCAGCCTCATCCTTGAACATTCCAGGAACTTTCTTGTTGATTCCGGTTGGAATGCCTGAAGGATGGTTTGGTGAGAAATTTGAAGTTTCGAATTTTTCTTGGACGTCAGCTGAAATGTCGAAATCGTCTATTTCAATTTCATAGCAAAAACTGTCAGTGTCAGTGAACAACAGATTTGCCTTTGAGCCGAAGTTTTTCTTGATGAAATTGTGATGAAACTCATACATCAAGGTCTTTGACAAATCCAGAATACTCATTCCGAGATAGACTGGTTTATTGAATTGTAATTTGTTTTTTTTTCGTGTGAAAGGTGACAAGATTTTCATCAAATGTTGTGCAGTGTTTGAAATTTGGTTTTGCTGCATATTTTTTCAAAGAGTTTTTGTTATTGACCAACTGAATATTGAACCGGTTGCGTATATTCTCCATTGTCTTGCCAAAGACGCTGTTGTTCATGAGTTTGAAAAAATCTTTCTCAAGTTCGTTTTGCGCCTTGGAAGGAAGGTTCGTATTCAACTCTATGTATGCTTTCAACCATGCATTTTCATTGAATGTGATTCCGCGGTGAATCTTTTTTAGTTTCAAACCGAGATCCAAATATTGTTTCAAATTTTGATAATGAACAACATATTTCTTCTTGTCTCTCAAATTGGTAATAAGTTTTTCAACTTTGTTAACAATCATTCTTTCTGGTGCGAGGGGATATTCATTGTGCAAATCATGAAGCTTCTTTGGATATTCCAAGTCAACTTCAAGAATACATCCTTTTCTTTCTTGATCTGAAAATTCTCTCCTATTTTCAAAATCTTTGTCATTCATCCACTTGAAACCACCAACAGGCAGTGGAAGAGACATCGCCCAACCATAGAGATTGTTAACGTCAAGATATTGGATGAATTTTGATTTTTCATTCAAATTGAAATTTTCACTCATAATTATTGTTTGCTTTTGCATATCGTTTTGAAATCATCGAGACCCCACCACGAATTCCTTGCTCGATCATCAGAAGCATATCTGGATCTGAAAGAAGCTCAAGCTTCACTCCAGTCTTTTTCAGGCAAGTATCCCAAGCCAACTCAGGTGCGATGTAATACCATGCCGGTTCTAATTCATAGTTCTTCATACAAGCATCTCTGAAATTTTCAAAAACATCTGCAAGCAGAAGAACATCTGTCTTGAGATAAAAATCACCGTATTTACGGAAAGTTGTCATCTTGAAATGTTTCCACACTTTTTGAGCATGTTCAAAGTCTTCGTCTGTGATATAACAGTCATTCAACTTTGAATAAAATGCCTCTTCGGTTAGAAAATTTCTTTCGGACAATTTTTCCGGAGAGTCATACCAATTATATGGAAAGATTCCTTTCGCACCAACAATTCAATGTCATTTAATTGTTCCTACAAGTTTTCAAACTGATTAGATTCAAGGTTGTTTACAAGTTTGTCAAGACTGCTTGACATAAATTTAAAAGAATCAATAAGGCGAATTTTGTATTTCACTTTCCCATCGTGCATAACGCTTTTCGAAAAACTGATATATTTCTTTTCATTGTTTGGAACGCAATCAATTTTTTCTTGCATTTTACCGAGTCTCTTGATCAATAGATGTGAATCATAACCAGCAAGGTTATGAAATATCACCGGCACATGTTCCGGTTTTCGGAAAAGCAAGTTACATTGGTTGTGAGCTGCTCCTCTGAATTCACCAGAATAGTGACAGTGATCTCGCACTTTCTTGTCGCCACCTTTGAATAGATTCTTACAATCCAACATTCTCTTGCTTTTTCAAACTTTTCCCGATCATCTTCGGAAAAACTCATCTATTTCACTTCAGACCACCAAACTCAGTCAATTTCCTTTTCAAGCATGCCCACGAAGATGTCAGCAACATTTTCTTCTTCTCTTGTTTTTGTAAACAAGATTGGTTCTGAAGATTTGTCAAGACACTTCACATACAAGCAGAGTCCAGACGGTTTATGCTTTTGGTAAGCTTTCGTGAAGCTTCTGTCAGGATCTGGCTGACATGAGCCAATCGGTTTTGTGAAAGACTCGAAGTCGGCATAACCCACAATTGGCGCTCTCATTGAATGATTGTGGTTTATGAACTGCAAGATTGAATCCTTTTTTTCTGGAAGAAAAATCCTGATAGCTGCGTGATTCTCAAAATATTCTTCATGCTTTTCAAAGGCTTTCTCGTTTGGAAAATGATTGAGACATCTATCACAAATCTCAATTGCACCATGATGTTTTGAAGTTTGCATCGACACAAGTCTTGAAAAATTCTTGACAAGATAATAGAATTAGTTCTCGAGAAGGAGGCGCACTTTTTTTTCTCTTTTGAACTTGGATATTCTCAGAGGGTAAATACTGTTTTCATATCCAAAATCATTTACAGCAATTTCAGGATTGAGTTTTTCGAATTTATCTATATCGTTAAAACCTACCGGAAACTTAATTCCTTTAAAATTGAGAGATTCTGCTTGCTTTCTCAAAAATTTCGAATTGCGTTGAGAGTCTCTTTCCATTGGATTCAATCTTCTTGCGATGCACCATTTGAAGGATTGATTGTCATTGTTCTTCATGTTGATGAGTGCCTTCTTGCTTGCCAGAAACTTTGGAAGTGGAATATATGAACTTCCGTTCAATGGTTCATATCCAACAGTGTGAATATCAAGTGCCACAATCGAATGAAATGCCCACCCACTTCCACCCATCTGAAAATTTGCAAGGTCCTCGAGGACTTGTTCTGTCAAGAGATCCCACAGTTCGTTCTTGTTTGTTGATTCAAGAACAATTTCAGTTTTTGATCTGAATTGATGTTCTTCCACGAGACTTTGACCAGTCTTGAGACGTGTTTTTTCCATCTTTGATCTCCAAATTATATCACTTTGGATTGTGAATGAATGTTTTCGAGCGCCATTCTTTTGACGGCAGTCGAAAAGGATCCTGGGCCAAATGTCACATCAGCATTTGATGCAAATGTAAATTGAATTGCAAAATCTCTGAAGGAAGACTGTTTTTCTTCCGTCAATTTTAACACTTTTTCGCCAATTTCATTGATGAGCTGTGTTTTGGTTAGTTTTGCAGCATTTTTGATTCCAAGTTTCTTTGTTTTCAGCACAAGATTTCGTTTCATCAATTGATCTAAATCTTGTGGTTTTGAAAGAAAATTTTTCAACTCGTTCTTTTTGAGTTGTCAAATGCCTATGAAGCCGCGAAGTCGCGCTTCGGCTCTCAATTGTTCGAGAGTTTTCTCTTTCCCGAGAAATTCTCTCAAAAATCTTTCACCGACAAGTTCTATCAACTTTTGCAACGTAATTTCTTTCATTTATTATACGATAAAATTTTTCTTTAACCTAATAAAACATTCAATTTTAAGCAAAAAGAGAACCTTCTCTCTTGAATGAGAGAGGGAATTCTTTTTTTGTGTGTGTTCAGACTCTTTAAATGAAATGATTTTAAAAAACCCTTCCTTTGAAAACAAAGAATGTTTTTGGTTTACCAAAATACTCTGCCGCATCTTCAATACTTAGGAAAATTGTTTCTTTTAAAGAATCAAGATTAACAGCTTTTACTGGTTTCCTGATTGCAATTCTTCCAGAACCAATTTTCAGTTTCACACCTTTCTCAATTTCAAAAGCTTGTTCAACCAGTCCTTTTTCGTCTATAATTTCCCACATTCCTTTCCGATTCATATGAGTTAATCCTCTGGTATTTTCTTGCAATATTGAAATCATCGTTGGTCTCGAGATTTTTATTTATATTATGATAATTTTTTTCAAACTTAATATTCAATGCGCTTTTTCTGATCATCGCTCTGGAAAATCAAGCTTTTATCGCTGATGACAACAGCGAATGCTTCTGTGTCAGCTGCTAAGTTTGCTGAAAACTGTGCTTCTGTCTGAATGTCAGTCACCGAGTTTTTCAGTTTTTTGCTTTGCTTTGGAACGTCAAAGACAAACATTGGGAATAATTCCTTGTAATCTGCTGTGGTCAAATTAGGACTTGAAATCAGCTCTTCGACATTGTAAAATTTTGTTCGGAATGCTGCGGCATCGCCACATACCCTTGAAAAATTTTGTTGGGTAAAGTTGTTGTCGTCATAATCAATCTCTGGATACCTTCGACTATTCAGCATCACAAACATTATAGTGAGATTACAGTGGTCGAAAATTGATGGATGGTGTTCCTGGTTTCCAGATTTATCCGTCTGAAACGCTACGATTATCCAACGCGGTTTCTCCGGGACTGATTTCACCGACAATCGACAGGTGAAATTTCTCGTTTGTGGGACAGGGATCGAGTCGCATTGAATCATACGACAGCCGACTGGGAGACTTGATTTTGATTCAATTGTTTTGTAGAGTGCACGTTTTTTTTGCTAATAAGGAAGCACATGAGGCATATACCAAGAAAGCTTTGTCAAAACAATCTTTGCGGCATCGGCCGCAGCGGCTCTGAATATTGCGTCATTATCACCCCTTCTGAGGAGAGTGAGTTGATGTTTAAACCCGTAAACGACTTTGTCATAGTCATCACAGAACCCAAAGATGTGTTTCAGTGGAACTCTGAACGAAAATGTTCCTTTCGGGTCCAGCTTTTGAATGACATAACTTTGTCGAACTTCGAATCCAATGTTGTTTTAGAAATGAGCCGTTGTGTGTGAATCTTTCATCCACAATTGGTTGAGGCCTTTTGAATTTTGAAAATCATCTGGAAATTTCAACAGCCCAAGCATCGTTGTTACTTTCCCAATGTGAAACAGGCTTTCACTTTCTTGCTCTGAAAGGTGATATTTGATGTTGCTGAAAAGATGCATCATAGCATCGTTTGTTAGCGTGATGACGTCAGCATTAGCGTAAGCAGCTTCGTCGTTTTTCACCAACTTGCCGTCGAAAACCAGATAACTTTCACATGGGTGTGTGAACAAGTCTTGAGTGTCAATGTTGACCCTTATTTCTCCGGGGGTGTTGAGGTTTGTGCTGGTGATTGGCTCGTAACTGTGGTATTCGTATTCTTTGATAGATTCATCAATTTCAGGTTTTTCAGTAATACTGAGAATGTCCATTTATTATATATAATTTTTTTGATAGTTCAATCGTTTGACGAGTTCTTATATCTTGATCGCACGCTGTCCCGACCCCGATATCAAGTTGTTCAAATTTGGCGTTGCCCCTTGAGATGGTGAAGAAATAAGTTTTGACAAGATTTCTTGTAATTTAGGAGTCAATTTCGAATTCACAAATTCAACAGATTTTTGTCCAGCTGTTCGTCCTGAAGATTTTGCAGTGTTCAAAGCTGTGTCAACAACTTGGTTTTTACTGATGAATTTTGACAAAACGTCTTTGAGCTTTGAAAAGATTCCAGAGCCACCAACTTGATATTTTCGTTTATATGCACGTCTTACAATAATCATTTATTTAATGCTACTATTAAATTTTCTTAAGCATCACGAGAAAGTTCTTTTTGTCTTAAACGTTCACCACAAATGCTTACGATTTCGTTTCGAACACCTGTGTTTCCTGCTTTTTTTGAGGCCATCAAAAGCTCGAGTCGCTCACATAAGGCGTTTGGGTCACTTGGGAGGAAGCCTTGTCCTTGTCCTTTTGCTTTTTTCTGTTCTCACTTTTTTCTTTGGTTTTTGCACATGTTTCTCCCAAATTGGTTTTATGAAACTTTCCCATTTATAATCCCTGTTAGCAGCTGGTTTTTGTGGATTTTTTCTGTTTCTCATTGCCCTCGTGTCAACTTCTTCATAATTTTTCTTGTCGTCTTCTGTTGCTAAACCAACCACAGGCTTTTTCATAACAATCAAATCCCAAAGACCTCGCGTTCCTGGACACCTTTTACCACCAATCATTAAATCATTCCCTTCAAAATCAACCTCAGTGTTACCAAGAAAGAATTGTCCACCTCTGTTATCAAGTCCAAAAGTTTTATCACCCGCATTTCCATATTAATTTACCAAATACTTTCTTGCAATTGGGCCTATATTGATCGGAAGATTGGGTTCTGGAAGGGTTTCAAGCTGTCCTTCAAGTTCTGGCCTCCTAGGTAATGCTGGAGGCATTTTTTCAATCTCTTCTTGAAGCGCAGCAAACTTAGCAAAACGCTGATGAATTTAGAAACAATTTCTTCAGATGACTTTGCTGTTGTTCATTTATTGGTTTGAATATTTTTCCAAAATCTTCATAAAGTGATTATTCATCTAATCGTTCTGAGCGAAAATCGTTTTGAATTTTGTTCTTGGTTTTAATATATTCAGCGACAAGTTTGTCACGTTTTGATGGATCTTTTATTTTTAGAAAACTCATTCTATTATATGTTTAAATTTTGAATAGGGTCCAAAGTCGTTTTCGACCGGGTCCAAAATTAACCACGAAAAATGAATACTTTTCTATACAGTTTTGGATCAAGGTTCATAATTTTTTGCAATTCTTTAATCTCCGCTGGTGTGAGCTTGTCGATCAGAAAGGCAGTGACTGCTGAGATTTTTATTCCAAGACTTTTATCTATTTATATTATAATAAGATCTTTGTTGTCAACCCAAGAGTTGAAACTTTCTGGATAGCCCTTCCATTTCACCAAAGATTTCGTTTTGCCTTTCTTCACAACCTTCCCAATTCTGAAAACTTCTTGTGATGTCTTCTGAAGCTCTTGCTCATAGAATGTGCCCTGTATCTCTTCATCGTTGAGGTCTGTTATCTTATTAGCAATCGGGTCGGTTCTTTGAACTTTTGACACGTTGAAGACTTCTTCTGTCCAGTTTGGGGTGAAGCCCTTTTCAAAAAACTTCTTTTTCTTGTGAATTCGGACTTTGTCTCCAATTTTAAATTTTGCTCTCATGGGACGCCTTGTTAAGTCTGGATAGAGATTTCTGTAAACTGGTAAGCTGTCACTTCATTCTTCTTTTTGCTTGCTTCAACAGTTGTCATTTTGATTGATGAATGTCTCGTGTTGATATATCTCTCAACAAAGTCGTCAAGAACGTCAATATATTTGTTAGTGTTGTCTGCCGTGAAGTACTTGAACAATTTTTCTTTAATCGTCCTGTTCCAACGTTCAACCACCGACGATTTCTCCGCATTCTCAGTTGAGTAAAGTTCAACACAGGACTTTTGAGTGAGAGCGTTCATATGCTTATTATAAAATTATTTCCCTTTATCTGTCCAAAGCTTTTCCGGTTTTCTCTGTTTGAAAATCTCTTTCAGTGGGTTCGCGAAAGAAACTCCAGTTTTGTCTTTCAACGGAAGCATCCAACCATATTTTCAAAATACGTCAATCACAGTCAGAAGATACTTGACACCGCGGTTGAATTTTGAAAATGATTTCATGTCCACAAGGTCAGCAGCCCAGATTGTATCGATTCCATTCACACACACTTTTCCTTTTTGAAATTTCTTGACAACTGGTTTGTGAAGCTCGTCGGCTAGTTGATCTGTCCAAATCAAGTGTTTTTTTACCCCTATTCCGAGACGTTTCTTTGCCCCAATGATTTTGGAAACGACTACTCGTTCCATTCTTTCTCGAAGTGTTGGGTTGAAAATTCCGTCAAGTTCTTCTAGCATTTCTCGGTCACACCTTTCGTTTCGTGTTTTCGTATCTTTGTTTTTCACATAACAAATGTCAACTCTATTGATAACAAATTGTCAACTCTATTGATAGGTTTTGACCATGTTTTTGGGGTCATATCAGGATTCAAACGCTTGTTCAATTTCGTGCTGGGCCCTGTGAAATTATGGCCCGGAAGGTGCATTTCAAATGGGAGGCTGTTGATTGTGTCGTTCAAGAAACTGCCATCACTCGCTTTGCCGCCGCCGCTGAAAAAACTTTGACTTCTTCATTCCACAAGCAACACAGATGCCTTGTGTCACTTGACGGTTGTTCTTGGTCGTTTTTTGTTTCAAGTCTCTGGTTCCCGTAAATTTACGGCATTTAACACAACACATTTTTGCCATTTATTAAATGGAAGTAAAGAATATTTAATGGAATGAAAACGTGACAAACAAAAGTAACCAACCTCTTTTACCTCAAAGTTTGAGGGGTTGATTGTTGGAAAGTCTGGTTGTGGAAAAACAACACTTTTGCTGAACCGTCTGCTACAACCCGGTTGGTTGGACTATTCAAAACTTTCTGTTTTCGGAAAGAGTTTGTTTCAGCCAGAATACAGAACTTTGAAAAAAGGTTTCTAAGAACAATTAACAAAAGACGTGATCATGAATTTGTTTGAAAATCAAAATGAAATACAGTGAGAACAAATTTCACCAAGTGTGTTGATAAACGCGTTAGCTCAAGAGTTGGCAAAAACTCAGCGCTCCCGCTCGAAAGAGCCTATTGAGTGCAATTTTTGTGAATCAGCGGACGATGTTCCAGACCCGAAAGAGTTGGCTCCATAGGAAAAGAATCTCATGATATTTGATGATCTCCTGCTTCAGAAGCAGAACAAGTGTGAAGCATATTACGTTCGCGGAAGGCATTCAAATTGTGATTGTTTGTATTTATCACAAAACCATTTTTTAATTACCTCGACAAACAATTCGAGAAAATGCAAACTTCTTTTGCTTGTTTCCTCAAGACCAAAAGAATATTGACCACATATTCAACGACCATGTGTCTCAAGATTTGACGAAAGAACTGTTCAAAAAGTTATGCAAACACGCGTGGTAAAAGCCTCACAATTTTGTTGAGATTGATTTAACCTCATCAAAGCACAACGGCAAATACAGATCGGGGTTTTACAACTTTTGTATTATGGAATAAATGAACACTGAATTTCTAGAAAAAATTGAGAGAAATACTTCACCCAAATCTTCTAATCCGATTGTGGTTTCAGACAATTCAACAAAAATAAACGCGACTTTTAACCCCCCACTCAAGTTGGACCGCCCACGGAAGTATGAAATGGCTTTGGTGAATTTGGAGACGTATTATTCCTTCCCGAATTTGTCTGATGAAAACAATGTTTTCAGATGTTCCCCCGGTTTCGTTGAAGTTGGGAGAGGCGATAGAGGAGGTGTTGAGGACGACTCACGACAAAGACAAAGGGTCGAAATACGGATTCCAGAAGGCTCCTGTGATCTTGTTGACATTGCAGAAACAATCAAAATTGCAATGAAACGAAATGGGCATGAGGACGAGTCTATTAAAATAGCAGCAAACACAAACACCCTGAAAAGTGTCTTGGAAATTCAAGACGACTTTCAGGTTGATTTCAGTGTGCGAAATTCAATTTCAAGCGTTCTTGGATTTTGAAATCAGGTTTACAGAGGGTGTCCACGAGTCGGAGAATGTTGTCAGTATTTTAAGCATCAATTCA